>Ga0065711_1001586_pt1 | contig 52705 bp, 22 predicted proteins | sample Hoacrofraction12_FD_59098 | JGI IMG/M metagenome (GOLD analysis project Ga0065711, IMG submission 59098) | Hoatzin crop microbial communities from Cojedes, Venezuela - Epithelial fraction 12 v2 (version 2) | ecosystem: Host-associated > Birds > Digestive system > Esophagus > Crop | place... | reverse complement strand
CCTGTGCAGCCTGCTGTAGGTGACCCTGCTTCGGCAGGGGGGTTGGACTAGATGACCCACAGAGGTCCCTTCCAACCCCGAACATTCTGTGATTCTGTGATTCTGTGATTTATTGAGGTTGTGGGACTTGTCACATCTAGAACAAGCAAATAAACTTTAGGCATCGTGTCTAAGCTAGCCACAGGCAGTCAGGCATCTCTGGGAAGGGATTCTTTCTGTCACCAGTTAGCTGTTTAGAACAGACAGAATGAACTTATGGAGAGACATGACTCTAGGAGCTGTGTTTCAACACCTTCCCTCCAGCAGGGAAGCTTCGTATCAGCTTCACTCTGTTGTATCTATGTCTACTCCATGGACCTAGCAGAGGATATGCAAACCCTTCCAAGTGGTACTTCGAGTTTTACAGCTCCAGAGACAATCTCCTTTTATTTCAGTGTTATTTTGCTTCACTTCAGTTGTCTTCAGATGAGTTATTCCTAATTTACTTAGGTATTAGTAAGAAAAGAAACAATCCATAGGCTCAATATTTTTGCTTTGAATGCCTTTACCTTCATTATAATAACTTAATAAATTGCAAATTGGCAGAAATTAGAAGATTTCTTATGTTGCATTTGATGATACTTCAGAAACTGATGTATGTGTACTGTATGGCTTTTGGGATTTGTTTTTTTTTAATTTTTTTTTTAAGAAATGAACAAAATTCCTTGACATTGCAAATTCTACCTTGTAATGTACTAAGAGGGAAGCCTGACTTCTAAACAAGTAGAAGATATAGAGGCTATTTTTTTACTAATCCTGTATTACTGACCTTGTCGAAGGCCTATTAAGAAAGAGTCAGCGTTGATCACTTTTACCACAGTCACAATTTATGAGAGTATTATCTCACATAATCGAAATTCTGCACTTTATGCTACAGTTCTTCTTTTGTGCTCAATAAATGACTGCGTTATTAGCAAGTATTTATATAGAAGCCTTGAGTTTAGTTAACATTTCTGTGGGCAAGAATCTGATAGTACCAAAACCAGTACAAACAGCAAAAACATGGAATAAAGATCTAGAAGATTACAGGGAAGGCTGGACCTGTTTGAATAGCAGAGGTATGGTGATTAAGACTCTAGGTATCCTCTAACGCATGAATCATTGCAACATGAGTGGTAGCATGAAGCTCCTCCTGGATAATCTCTTCCTGGGCTGTAACAGAGCCTGGAGTCTCCAGCTGTGAAACCTCTGGCTCTCACCTTTCTCAGTGTGCTGGTTTTAGAGCACATATCCAAATGTTCTCCTTGTGGTCCTGATTTTGCTCTTCATCTCCCATTAGTGATAGTGATGTTTTCCTCCTGTCAGTTTGTCCTTGCTTGCTTCTCCCCCACCTTCTTCGCCAAAGTATATGCTACTGTCATATTATGACTTCTTGGTATCATGCTTGTCGTGTGATCTACTTGCTGTATCTTCCTGTTATAACACGATTTTTTCCTCCAGCTATATATCTGATTATCATTCACTGCTTTAAAAAATGCTTCAGTTTTACTGTTCCTATGCACTTTCCTTTTACTTCAGGCAAAGGACAGATTATGCTATCATGGTAAAATCCGAAGAATACTTATAAATGCCTCTAATGGTCTGAATTCTGTCCCTTTTTTAATAGAAGACCATTGAGTATGTGTCCCATAGTAGTGGGTTTATTAGAAAGGAAAAGTCAAATGAAAAAAACAGGAATAAAGCTAGCGATATACATTAGAAAATTAGAAATATCAGAGTCTATCAGTCTAGCATCTGTTTGTAATTTCCAGTTGCTCTGCTGACAATAATGGGGTTACAGTAGTGTGAAAACTGAATCAATAAAATCAGCAACATGCCCTCTGAGTGGTATAGCATATTGCATGGCATGGAATATTGCACTGTATATTTATTCCAATAAAACCAAGCCACTATTGATGCAGTATAGTAAAGGGACAAAAAATATACTGGTGATTATTTCTGTTTCTCTGAGCATGACTGGCATATGCTGTTTGTATTTTACTTGGAGTATAGGCTGATTGATAAAGAATTAACAGTAGTCATAATAGGTTTTCTCTTCATTTATCTCCAGTGATGTCTTTTACTTTCTAGCGTGTGCGTTACTGCTGCAATATATGCTGTTGTGAGCTTGACCTTGGACTGGTTGCTGCAAGTTTGAAATCCGTTGGAAACAAAATTTGGCCTGTAATGCAGCCCGCTTGCTGCAGTGAGTGTGCTGATGTGAACAAGTGACCCTGCTTTCCAGTGGTGTGTTGGGTAACAACTGCAGAGTCTGAGGTCTCCGTGCATGGAACCATACCCTCAAAATCCTTCCCACCAGCTCTGTGCACACCCAGCTGTACGAAGTGGATACAGATTGTGGAGGAGCAAATAATATGGTGTTTATGGTGCTTGCAGAAAGACAGATGAGACATGATTTTGAGTCTGAGATGACAGAGAGAGCGCTACAGAAATGTTTTTACATCTTTTCTGGCAAAATTGGGAGCTGCTGCTGGCGGAGCATTGCTGTGAACAGTTCTGAAATTCAGCTGGTGGCTCCCAGATGGTCTGAAAGGGTTCACAAAGCAAACGTCTTCAGGTGCTTTGAGAACAGGCTGCATTACCTGACCGAGCCCAGTTTTCTACACAGGCCAGGCTGCTTTTTTCTCTCTTCTTGTGTGTGATTGTTAGCTGCTGAATGTGGAGAAGAAGGTCACGCTGGTGGTTGTAGTTGCAGAGTTGGGCTTTCTGACAGTTGTCCAAAGGTCAGGCTGCTTGTTCTTTTATTATCTGTCTTGAGTGCAAATAAATAAATGAAATACACTGAGGCAAAAAACCCCCCAAACTATAGTAGTTCAGAGTATCTTTTCAGTTGAAAGGGCACTTTATTCCAGTACAAAACATTGTATAGAAGAACACGAGGAAAACATACCAATTTGGCTTCTTTTGAAAATGCTCTCTGAAGAATGCCAGCTTGGAAAGCAACTGAAAGAAGCAGGGGGAACCATTGGTTGTTACACATGATGTGACAGCTGAAGTATCTTCTTGAAAGGAGAAGAAAGTTCCTCAATAGCCCTCCTCCATCAGTACAGATTGCTATAGGAAGCAATCTACTATATGCTGCCCAGAATTAATAAATTGAGTTATTGATGTAGGATCCAGGTCACTGCCTAAACTGTAGGGAAGACTTAGGGGCACAGTGTCTTGCTCAAACAGTATGGTTTTTTTCTGCGCAGAAAGTGTATTTTCTCGGAGATACACAACTCATACTGACTCAGCACTCGAGATAATGAATCTTTGTCTGAAGTTGAGGTTTCTGTGTATTAGCGACAGCATGATATATTGAGGCTGACACTGATAATGAAACTAAGTAATCATCCCTTTTAAAACAGGAATTACTTGATGAACATTAACATGAATATCAGTGTAAGTACAGGGTGTGCTTAGTACCATTTAACATGACCTTCATTTTGATAACAGCTCTAATTAGGTGGTGTTTTGTAAAAGCTGACAGTTGGTTGTGTTTGCATTACTACAGTACCTCATGGATTCTGTTTATCTGCAGTTTTGTGACTTTCACTCTTTCTTTACCATCTTTGTCTTATCCAATGAGTTTAATCCCTTGAGCAGATGTAACGTCCACAGAATATTTAAGTGTGCCCTGACATGGGTGCTAGGAGAAGAGTGCTCGTCAGGGCTGTGGTTTCAGTCCCATGGCATACACAGCTCTCAGCTAGGGCCATCTGGGCTATTCCAGAGGAGGAAGAGGCATCAGTTCAGCTGCATCAGCTTCCCGAAGCCACGTACCGCAAGGTCTCTTGGACACTATTGCTGCCCTAGGAAACAGTTGATAATATACATGGGATAGCATAGTCTGAGCCTTGAGGGATTCAGGCTTGTTTGATACGCTTTCAGAGGGTTTGCTGGTGGCTTGGCTGTGCTTTACGATTGTGTCAAGTTTATGAGGTTGAGCTAACATCTTACAGAAGTAGACTTTACCACCCACCAGCACAATTAGAGCAAGACTGGTTCTTTAGGTCTGACATCTTTTTTTATGCATAAGCATAAAGTGGCTCACAGAGTAACTTGAATTTCTTTGTCACGTTTTCTTCCTTGGTTATCCTATTTTAGGAATGAAAGTGAATCTGGTATCTTCTTGTGACTCTTGCAAGTGTTGGATTCACTTCTGTTGACATTACTGTTGAAGACATGCAGTGTGATTCTAATCCAAAGCTTTTTTTGTATCCTTTCTCTTATTCATGGCATATGTATACCTTCTGCTTTCCCTTAAACCCACACCTGATCTTTGTATGGAGTTGCTGTTATGTAGGCTTTGAGGGAGTCAGGGCACACAAGACAGTTAAAAAACATCAGTTCCCAACATCATCTCGTGCAGTGGCAGAGAATCAAGTTTGGCCTTCCTATTAGTTGTACTGTTTTTTCTGTACTGGAAATAAGAGGAGAATTGTTCGTGTTTGTGAGATGTTGAAAAGCAAACTGCTATGGAACATGAAAATGGCTTGTTATTTGCAGTGGTTTAAAACAGAATTAGGAGTTCATCCTAATTTTTTAAGGAGTCCTTAGGGTATTTTGGGGTCACATGTAAAAATTTTCATTTCAGCTGTTAGTTCTAAAAGTCTACTTTTTCTTATTGAAAGTTTGGATTCCCTCAGTTTTTTTATATTGTAAGATTATGAGACTTGAGGGAGGATTCCTGTTCATGAAACACAAGACGTTTTTCATCACTGCTAAGATTTTGTGTAGTGCAAATATGAATAAGTCAAATTTAGGTGTATAGACATCAATGAGGTTTAACAGGAATTAATAGCAATTGCTGTTTAAGGAAATAGTCTTGTGTTTTTCTTTTTCATTATAGTTCTAGTTTAACAATCCTATGGGTAAATTTCATGTACAGCCAAGACTGGATGTAGATGAGTCTGAATTTCTCCAGAAAACCTAGAAACTGCTCTTTGGGGATTTGTGAATTTTTTTTCCTTGTATGCTGTTATACATATTCTTTTATTTATCAAAAGGTAATTTGAAGCTTCCATTCCTTCTCTTTTAGTGTACAAGGAGTTAGTAGCTTAAGGACACTGACATTGAACATCAGCTGTAAGGTCACATATTTTTTTCCGCAAGCAGAAGAGGGAGAATTGTTTGGAGACGTGGCCTGTGGCTCCGAGAGCTGCTTGTGGTTTCTGCCTCATGCTTAGAAACCAAACAATTTGTTAGAACTCTTTCAGATTAGGATTAGGAGAGGGTGAAAGGAGAAATACAGAGTGACTGAAACCCTACTTTGAGCATATCACTTTATCTGAAACACTCTCATTACAAACAGTTGCTGAATGCTTTTCTATTCAAGGACAATAAGAATTAAAAATTGGGTTTTCTAATCAGATGAGAACTTCATTACTTTGTTTCAGACACCAAGGCACACATCATTTTTAGCTTTGCAAGTCATGCAGTTTAACCTCACAAGGCTAATTGGAAAGCTTGATTTGAAAAAAAAATCCTATTTTAGAAAGGTATATTTTCAGAAGGTAGTAACAAGAAAGGTGTAGAAAGTGCTTCAGCTTTGAATAGGGTAAAATATGTTTAAGAGCTGAACAAATGATTTTTTAAAAATTATGCCTATTTTTACTGAAGATATTTTCAACCCAATAATATATAATAGCAGCTTGCATAATCGAGCATGGCAGACAGGGACCATTGCGCTCCTAGAGTTAAGGGTGCATTAGTGTTTCTATTACAGTCTTGTGTACTTTATGAGATAAGATGGTTATAATAATTGGTTCCAGGCTGAAACGTAGCTTGAAAGATTGAGACCTGAGATCACAAGTTATATTTTTAGAAATGTATTCTGGGAATTGCTTAAACTGCTGTGGTTTGTTATGATATACTGGATTCCCAAGGTCCCCATTAAGGTTCATGGTCGCATTAAAGGCAGTTTTGTGTAAACAGGTGGGCTGGCACAATACCTGTGCAAGTAGATTACAGTCTCATGCCCTCAACCAGCTGGCTGCCATTTAAATAGATGCTTAATCCCACCATATCAGGACCTGTGAGTGTATTACTAATTGAAGCATAGGTCTGAAATTCCATTTAGGCATACTGAGGCCTTTGTGCTCACTGGGAGCATAAGGATTAGTGTGTCCGTCCTGTATCCAGAGGGCCAGCTCTGAGGTACTTGCTGGCAGATAGGACTGTTGGGTGCTGGTTCTTTGCTCCTCGGCTGTGCAGGCTGGATCAGGGGAAGCAAGACCCTGCTCCAAATCCCTGCATTTGACCTCCTTCCTTGGATGTGCTCCATGATGCCTCTGCTACTGACTCCACTCCTGTGTGGAGCAACATGAGGAATGGTGTCATGTACGCCAAAAAGGTGTGCTATGTTTCTCAGCTGGGGCCTAATTCACTTAAAACTTGGGGCCAAGATGTAGACGAAGTGACAAATAAAAATTGTTCCCATTGTTTTAGACTCCCCACAAAGCTCTTTGGATTATCTTTGGCTCATGCTACATGATCTGCAACTTCTCTGTGGCTAAGCAGAACACACTGTTAGGAATGTTTCTGTACTGTTGACTAAGTGTCCGTCAGAAATGGAGGTCCGGTTCTCTGCTCACTTAGGTTTTTAGTTTGAGGTGACTTTGGTTATTTCATTTGGGATTACTGCTTGCTTGGACTGAAGAGAAATAGGCTCAGGTTGTTGTTATTGCCGAAAGCAGGGCAGGTTCTCCATACCTTGCTCTGTTCCTACCTGTATCTTGAGGACAAGGGTGTTGGTTTACCCTTGCCGTCTGACAGTGTTATTCCAAGAACAAGTAATAGCTTTGTGAGCAAAGAACTGAGCTTGTCATCGATATATTTTCTAAACTATTATTCTTGAAAATGAGCATGAAAACATTTTCAGCGTGAATGAGATGTTACTGTCGCATTTGGCCTGAGGTATTTATGATTTACTCCACAGCATCAAAACAAAGTTTGTCATGGAGCCTCAGGTAGTTATCCACTTGCTGCTGAAGAAGAGATATTAGATAGGAAAAGCTACACGGAATTTTTCTATACAGAGTGATATCTGTATATAAGGGACTGGGCTACTGGAAACATTTGTCTTTTCATACTCTTAGAATGTTGAAAAGCTTTTTATGCTATGTATTAATTCGTGTAAATTGCTTGCCAATTTAATATCAGCAGCATCTAAACAGTAAGTAATTGCTTATGATAATGAGTGCAAACTAATTTACTGGAATGTGTTAATATTCACAATGCACTTTAGAACAGCGGGTATTCCAAAAATACTACTCTCTTGTTTAACTGCAGTGTTTAGGTTGTATTGTTATTACAAATGATAGCAAAATCATCACAAAGCCTGCCTCTCATTGAATAGCCATCTTACTGAGACTCCAGCATGTGTGAGCAAGGAATATATAGTGTCCTTAGAGAACTAAACAGGATATGAACAAAACCTTCTAGATTTAAATAATGAATCTTAATTTCTGATTGATGTTGATTAGATGAACATTTATAAGACACACAGAGAGCCTTCTTTCCCGTATGACTTGTAAAATGTAATTTAACAAATTTCAAGACAAATAGCATACAATCACTTTTTTTAATATTTGGGCGTCTTCAGTGGATTTTCTCTTTGTGTGAGATGTAGAAACATTTCTAAAAACGTATGTTATGTGAGTGTGTGAGAGAAATACACTGTGGAGTAGGAGTCCTCAAAACTTCCCAGTTAGTATGCCTTAGCTGATTCTGCAAGACTGGTTTTAAGGGTGTTTGAGTCACTGGGTTTTCCTTCTTTTCTTGGGCGATGTTCTGGGTTGGGTTGGGTTGGGTTTTTTCAGCAAACTTAGATGGTTATTGACTGGTTATTGAAAAATGGGTTATCTCTGAGCACATCTCTGCACAGAATCATTTTCCACATGCATTGGTGTTACTTACAGTTTTGAAGGATTCTTGTGTATATTACTAGAAAGTGCTATATTAAAGTAAGGCTTCCCAAACTATTGATCTTCGTTTCATGAAAATGAAAGCAATCCAGCCAGACCTTTGGAAGTGAAAGGCCTACACAAAATCACTGCTCTAAATAGGCTGGGTTCATCTTCAGTGGGTGATTAATCGCTCGCCTTTCTTGCATACACAGGTCAACTAAATCATAGCTAATAGTACTGGCATATGAAGTGTCAGAGTTGAGTTAGTCCCTGTTGAGATGAATGAATGCTTACACCCCAAAACTGTTTTGTCAGGTTCTCTCCAAACAGTGTCATGGAATCCCAGTGGTTAAACCATGCTCCCTAATTACTCAACTATGTAAAACAGTGGAAAGCATAAGATGCCTGTTTTTCACTGCAGCTCTTTATCCTCTGAAGCTGGCAGTGAATTGTTGCTTACAAACAACAGTATAAGGACTTCCCAAAGAAGAATGACAGCAATTATCATAATGGCAAGGCATGCAGCGTTTTTGTGCCAGACCACAATTGGAAACCTATTATGTAGTAGAACAGGAAGAAGTAGGAACGAAGTAAATTGGCCCAACCTGGCTGGCTGCTATTACCTGTTATTATAATGGTCTAGTAACCTTAAAGATTCAAATACAGCTGGATCTGTGTACCCCTATTAAACACTATTTGTTTCATGTGCAAATTTGGTAGCAAACATTGATGTCCCAAAATCAGTGCTTGGGATAATGACTAGGAAAACTTTCCAAATAGAATATCATTTGTAGCTACTTGCTGGTTCTTATTTTTTGGGCTTCCTCTGAGCCAACCAACCAGGTATTTTTGCATTGTATTCATCGTTTACCTGATACTTTTCTGAGGTTTGAGTACATGTAATACTAGTGAAGACTAGCTTTGGTTTTAAAATTTGAGGATTTTTAAAATCAGTTATTACTCTGTGTATCAAACAAAATGAAATATCATTTATTTCTGGGCTTGCTCGTGCTTGGAGTAAGAAAGATAATACAATCCTACAAGACTGCAGTTAATATGTAGCCTGCTCATCAGTCCTTCCCTTTGCCAGGTCCGCCTCTGGAATGCCTCTAGCAACTGAACAGCTGCTTCAGTGGTGGATTCGTGTGCTTCAGGGAGGCTTAAGCTCTATGTTTTTCTGAAGATTCAGTATATTTGATTCAGTTCATTTTTGTTAGAAGAAGAATGGTTGCTATTTTTCCATTTCAGGATGTAACGTCTCTAAGAAACTATGCTCTTTCTGGTTTTCTTCAGCTATAGCCTATGCATGTCTACTTGAAAATGTTCAGAAATGCTATCACAACACTATTGGGTCTGCTGTTAGCAATTGAATAATTAGTAGGAAAGCATGTATGCCACAGAACTTTTTACTCTACCTTTACAAATAAGCAATATTAAACTTTGTTGCACATTGTCCATAATACAACTTGCTATTGTCAGAAGAGGCTCCATCTCAGCACACTCTGTAAGTTGCAGTGTTTCCAGTGCCATCATTCTGTTGCAAGTAGTAGTAGCATCTTGTCTTAGTCCAGCATCTGACACTCTTGTTGTGCTTGTATCGTTTTTCAGTGAATTTAAAAGGCTTGCAGTTAGCAGTGCTTTTATTTTCAGCATGTTATACATGTCTTCTAAGACAAGTTTTTACTACTTTTGAGAGCTCTCTAGGTATTATAGGATTTTCAAGAGTAAATTATGAGATGCACAATTTAGCAAGCAACATAATATAAGTGTCACTTAAAAATAACTAAGTTCATACAAGATTGGCTAGCTGGAGTACTGTGTTAGTAAGGAAGCCAAGAAGAAATAAAGACTTTAGCCTAGAAGCATACTAGACTTTTGCAGCCAAACTCCTGTGCATTTTAACATAATTAAATAACTTAAGGCCAGCTATATCAGATGTTTTTAGCTTCATTCAAAGAATAGGGGCTTGCTTTTTAATGGTTGCCAGAAGTGCTGCAACAGTTCTGAGAATGAGGATACTGTTGTAGGTGCTAGAATAAAAACACAACTTCAGGCACTCTGTTTTACATGAAATAATGACTTTAAAAAAATTATTGTATTATATCTTTGAAAAGTACATTGCCTTTTGGTGGACCTATACAGAGAAAATGTAATTTTGGATTTTCTTCTACTGTTTTTTGGCCTATATGCAATATGTGCATTTTGGGAGATGTTCAGATCCTGATGCATAAGCAGTTTGTCATCAAATTACAGGCCTCCCAGTTGAGTCAGCAAGCTTGGAAACTTAACAACTCAAGTTACTTGGCTTACAGAATTTCTGACTTTTGCCAGGTATCCATTGAGTTTGTAAGGTGTCTGGACTGGAACCACTGAATAATGTCACATAGGCCACCAACAGATGGTAACAACATTTGGTCTCTGTCGACCCGCATAGTATTTGAGTTAATGGCCTAGTTTCTGCATCCTGTGACAAATGCTTTCAACTAACCAGCCCTTTAACTGCATTCTTTTTGTATATTGGCACAACTAATAAGCCATAAGAAGCAAATCAGTGCATGTGCAGTCCATTTATTTTAATGGAGTTTAATGTAACAGTGGTTAAATTAAAGTATAGGACCTTGATGTTTCCTAATGTAAGGATTGTGGGGACCACCAACAGTCCTATTGTCTTCAAGAGTACTTCAGTTTACCAATTTCAGTCTGACAGTGTCTTTACATTATATTTATCCGGAAATATTTTTCATCTCATTGCCTTCTCATGTGTGTTTCCTAACAATGCAATTTCCACTTCTCTAGACACTGTTCAAGAAATTTATCTTTAACTATATGTTGACAAGGTTGTAGGAGGAATAAAACCTTCCCTTATTTATAGACATTTGACTTTTAATTTCCATCTGACTTTTTGGCAAGCTTTCAGAAACAGACACGTTGTATCCTTGTTGCCTTTAATAGAGTTCTAATGGATTAAAATATTTCATGTTGACTGCAGTATGACATTCAAAGCAGTCTGTGATTTCAGAAATATATCATTTTCTAACCATCTACATTACATAAAGGTGCAGAGCAGTAACAGGGAATTACTTGGCTTACATTTCATACAGAAATGTTCTATATTCATTTTGAACAGCCATCCATACTGGAAAAGTGATAGGTAATAGGCAGCCTGTAAAATTTTTAAACTAAGAGATTCTGGAGAAGAACAATAATTTTCTTTTACCAGTCTGTGTCAGATTTGCGTTAGAAAGACTTTACCCTTTCATAAAATAATCATTTTTGTATAAATGAACATGCTAATGAGATCAGCAAACCCCAGAACTTTTTTACTGGGGATGTTTCAAATATAATCAGAATGATTTTACAGAATCAGTGCCTAAATGCTATCAAGCCTATTAGCATTCGGTAAATCAGCTCATATTTTGTTAATAAGTCAAATGAACAGATACTTGAATTTCTACATTCTCTTAGGAGTCCTTTCAGATAGCTCGTGCTTAGCTAAGGTCCTTCTCAAAATTATATTCATTTTAAATACAATTGAAAGCTCTTAGTTTGATGTGCATACTCAAACTGAGTAGTACTTTACTCCGGTTAAATGATCTATTCTAAATCAATGGGGTCATTTGAGATATAAGATGCTACTTGATTTGAGTAAAGATATTAGAATTACTCCAGTTGAAAAATCCTTTAAATTCTTTGAAACTTTTATTTTAACCATCTGTGTCATTTATGATGGTAAGAATCATGCTAACTTGCAATACTGATGCTAAGCTGCATAAGAGTTGTCCTTTGTAGGCATACACATCCATTGAGCCGTCATTATGCACAAGTTTTAGCTGTTTGTCCCTTAGTGACCCTACTGAAATCAGTAGAGTTAGATATCCTCATTGTAGATAAATATGATACATTTTGGCTTGAAATACGAATATTTTATTCCAAAAGCAACAAAAATAATGAATCCTGATTTTGTATGGAATGGTGCCTTGTTTCCCAAATATTACTCTGTCTTACTTCAAGAATCCAATAGCTTCTGTTCCTTTTTCCTTCCAGAGCTCCTGATGACATTGCAAATGTGTGACACCATTGTCTGGCTAGCGTAGCACACTAAGTGATTGACTGGCCCACCAATATACAGCTATCAATTGCCCTACAGGTCATTGCCAAACAAAAAGTGTAGTGGTTAAATTCTACATATTCCTCTTTTACACAGTCAATGACTTTCATTAAACTGCTAAGAGTAAATTTTGTTTGAAATTTCTGCCTATCCCTCTCTCAAATTTGGCTGAACTTCACTATTAGATTAAAAAGTAATTGGAGAATGAGCAAGGACAGTGGGTATGTTGTTCCAGTCCGTAAGGTTCTCCTCCACAGAGAAACTTTCTAGAAATAAGACTTCACATTTGAAACTGGGGAATTAAAATTGCAAGAGCCATCAGAACTGGAGTGGAGTATTTTTTCCTCCACTTTATTATGGCATGCAACGTAAAATATAAACGATGAGATATAAAGCACACATTCAGAAAGAAGGAGGGTTTGTATTTGTATAGCACTTTTAACATTTAAAGGGTCTTAAATAAGTTTGTCAGTCTCCCCACAAGGAAAAAGCATTTATCTTGCATTACTGGGAGAGAGATGCTGTGACCTAGTTCATGGAGAAGCATTCCACTGAGTTCTCAGCAAATGCAGAGAATTAACTGGAATCAGACCACACGTCAGTCCAAGTGGCTGAAGTCAAAGGTGGAGTCGCCGATTTGTCAGTTGAGCCAGTGACCAGTGTCAGTTTGAGCACTCCTTTTAGTCCAGACACTGTTGCCAGAAAGTCAGTTTATGGGAAGACCCTAGGGATCATTTTAGACAAGTGAGAATGCTATTGTGCCACCTACAAAGCATTTACCAGGTCATGGTACTGTCCAAGTATCGTTGCCATAGACTAGAGGAAAGGAGAAGTAAGAAAGGAGTGGTTTTCTGGTTTTCTGGTTTTCTTGATTTGTTTGCGTTTTGTTTTGTGCACATGCATGTGTGTGGAGGGGGAACATGGTGCTGAGCTGATTGAGCTACCTATAGCAACTCTTGTGGTCTGAGGAAAAAAACTTGCTTCTGTATTACTGCCTCAAATCTGCAATAAATGTCATTTCAAAGGCCAGGATGCTCAGCTTGACTTGAGACTTGAGACTGTGTCTCTTTGTTTTCATCAGCATCTTTACCTGAAGTGGCAAGATGATATCATTAAAAAAGATACTAATAACAAAACCCAGCAATGGTCTTTGTCAGTGCTGGTTTGGTCAGTGAGACTTCTTATGATTACTCTGGTAGAATGCAAGATCAATGAATGAAGTAATGAAATTATCAAGGGATTATGCTCTGCGGTTTGTGACATTACAGTTGACAAATGTACTGGCTTGATAAGACTGCTAGGAACAGTCATAGTTCTAGTGTGCAGTCAGATTGGTTTAAGGACCTAACTAGAAATTGTTTTGAGTAGCACTCAATTTCCAGGAAAACTATGACCCTTTAAGATTTGCCAAGGGGAGTGTGGTCAAAGGAAGACAATAAATACACTCCTAGATCCTATTAGCCACAAGTCAAAGATGAAGCTGCCCAGAAAATTATACCTTTCTCCATTCTCACACCTGTGGCTTAAGCTTTTTGGAGAGCTACAGGCAATGATACATTTGAAAATCTCCTTCCCCATCCAATACACCTCTTTTGCTGTTAAATAGGCTGTACTCAGAGAAGCCTCATGTCACTGCTGCAGCAAAGCAGGCTCCTGCCTGGATTAGTGGGAGACAGTGTACTAGGATGCCTTCAGGAAGTGTTCAGTTCAATCTGACCTTTAGTTTGAAATACTTCTTCCAGCAGCTCTTCCCATCTTCTTCCCATGGTTAACCCTAATGGCCATTCCCTCCTCACCTCAACCCTGTGACATATGTTGACTGTTCCGTGTAAATAATAACACATCAGAGTCTTAGAAGAAACACACAGAATAGTTGTTTTTTTAATCCACCAGACTGATTATCTCGAAACATCCCCATCTATCCCTCTGTCATATCATGTTTCAGACTTCAAGCATTCCTTTCTTTACTTACCTTAGAAAATCTGTACAAATCTACTTATGGAAATTTTCTGTACTTTTCTGGAACTTCGGCTTGGGCAGGATGAAAATACATTGATGAAAATGTAAAAAGAAGTGTTAATGGAGATTTATATGCTCCCCTGAACATCTCAAGTGTGATTTATACCTCCACATAGATGTTTTGGCAAATGTGTATGTATATATATAGATTCATATTGTAAATGCTTCACTCTTGGTAATTAATAGTACCTTGCACAAATAGTCTCACTGGATTCAGCAGGTTTATCAATGCAAGTAATTACTTACCAGTGGGAATAAAAGCGTTTACATTCTAGCCCAGAATGAAGTAAAGTACCGATAACATACAGAAAGAAGACAATTACATTACTGGGTAATTTCTCATTATAACCAGCAATGCTTACCCTTCATATTTTTTATAATAGTTAAAAATTGCTTTACTATTAATGAAAGGGCATCTAATAGTTTTCATTACTGAAGTTTACAGGCTTCAGTCTTTAGTTTTCCAGCTACAGTGTGTGATGCAATCATTTGTTGGGGTCCAGATCTCAGTCAGACCATTGCTTTCGCTTAATTGGCATCTGAAAGCTGATGTGGATGCTGAAAATAAACAGTAAGTTACTAATTTTATATGGGGGAAAATGGAATTATTTACGTTACCCTTCAGTGCAATATACCTTAAACACAAAATTGGGATGAACATGAAGAAGGTAGAAAGCTGTTGATTTGTTGTTGATTTGAGCAAACTACTAAACTACATCAGATGTGACTTCAGAGCAATAAATATTGAAAAGCTTTGCAGTCATACACCGTAATAGATAGGGTAAATCAGTAGTAAACAAAATATTTGTCTGCTTAATACAGTATAGGTAGGCAGATGTCCTTGAGTTGCTGCCAGGCTGCACTGAAATGAATGCACTATTTCATAAAGATGAATTTTGCAAATAAGTAGGACTGGAGAGACCCAGGCCATTAAAAAACATTATTCTATCTTGACCATTGGCATTGTTACAATAGAAACCATACTTTCATGGTTAAGAATTTCAAAGAGCTGTATAGACATTATTACTAAATATTGTGTAGATGCATGGACGCATAAAGAATTACACAGTAGATTCTGCAGCTGAGAGATATAACTGGCATGTTACAAAGTTGCCTACTTACAAGTACTGTGCTGATGGCATTGCTATTCTTGACATTCTAATTCTGCTGCTTTCAATTCTCTTGAGATGATAAATGCCGAACAACTCAGTGCCATAAGCTAAAAGAGAGAAGGAAGATGACTGGTTTTTAGCAACAATGTTCATAAAGAACGGCAGAGACATTGCGAGGTTTGTCAGAGAGCATAAAAGCCTTTATGGAGCAAGTGAATTAGGCTTCCTCTGTTATTTCTTAACAGAACCAAAATGGATGGTAAGCAGGGTGGTTTTGAACAGCTGCTCAGTTTCTAGCTTTTAATAGTTAATGGGAGGCTGGACTATAACCTGAGATCAATCCCAGAGTAATAAATTTTACATTATTATATTTGTCTTTCTTGAAATATAAACACTAGAGGACCTATTCTCAAATGGCTTCCGACCCATTTTTTTCATAATTAATACAGGAAATTCAAACAACGTGACTCCCTGTACAGCTTAGAAAGAGTCAGATCTGTGTTCATCAGCAAGGATTAATTAGCCTGTTACCAGACACGCAGTTAGTATGAAGAGCTACAAAATGGGCAGTAATAAAGAAGGGAAAGCTTTGCCATAAAAAAATGTAAGCCGTGTTATCATAGATAAAAGAGAAGTTTTTGAACTGTGATGTTGACTCTACATAGTTTAAGAATTACAGCTAGATTTATCCAGTGCTTCTGACATTGACCTTGGCTTCAATGCGACAGCAGCATGGAATGAATGGCTCTTCATTGGTTTATTTGGAGGGCAGTATTTAGCAAAAAACTGCGGCAAGGATTCACTCTGAGTAAGAACAACAGTGTCTGTCATTGTTCAGATCTGGAGACTTACTTCTGGGTCATTGTATTCAGTATGACTCCACCATCGTTTGGCAGGCTTTTTCTTTATCTTCTATATTGGGTAAACACATCTGTTATAACCAAGAAGAGAATTATGCACTCCCACTTAAATCTTACATACCATTCCAACAGTTTCATCTGTGACATTGAGGTGTAAGGAGTTGTTTTTTCTTAGCCTTCTCATTTTTGTTACTTAGAAGAACCTCATTTGTGACGTGACATAATATTTTATGAAGTCAACAGAAAAGCTGTCACTGTTTTTAATGAGCTTTGGATCAAGCCCTCAGTTTTTCATCAACACAGAATAAATCCTTTCACTACAGACACCGATATGACATACAGTGCGTGAAGATCCAAACTCTGTCACTTTTCAATTGGCTCAAGATTTGAAGTCAACACTAGCAGCAAAGAGGAGAACTTGGGAACCGCTAAGAGTGATGTTACCTGTCTCATGTATCTTTGTTTTAGGATGTACAAGAACTGGCGATTCAACAGCCATTTCTGAATAGCATGCAACTGATTAATGTGGGTTTCAGAGCACCGCATATGAGGAAAGCAAGGGTGGGAAAGCAGGAGATTAGGTTTTTGTCACGCGCATTCCTAAACCAGACACCATTTGCCCGTGTCCACTACCAAGCTTGTTTAAGGCACAGCCCTAATCTTCACTGCTCTTGCACAACTCTTTATAATGACAATAAATCCTGGTTTCACTTGGAGTGTAAGAGAAACCTTAGATACCACATCTGTTACTGTGTTTGTCTTTGCTAAAAGAGAGTTGACAGGTTCTCCTAAAACGCGTGCAGGTTGGTATTTTGCCATTAAGAGAAAAGCCAAGAGATTTACATGAAGCACAGTGCAATCCTGCAAATTAGTTGATCTACAATGAGCTTTACAGTTTAAGTGCCATGCACAGTGCATAAAATTTTACAAATTAATGGTACTGGAAAAAACTAATGAATAAGTATATAATTCTACAAAGAAAAAGTGATGTTATAAATAAACATAGGACATCTTTTCAAAAAGACCAGGTGACCTTTCTACTCTGAAACTGATGCAAAGCAGTCTTGCTCAGCAGTAGAGTAAGATTTTAAGACATCTGGAAGCTGAAGCAGTGGTGTAACTATAGAGCTCTTCTTGTTTTCAGCTTTAGAAGTCTACAGGTCCAAGGGATTTTAGATCCCTTTCTATGCTCACAATATTTTGGTCAATTTTGAAAGAAAGTAAGAAAATGACTATTATGTTGTTAGGCACTTACTACTTAAGTAGACATAAGAATGAAGCATAAACTAAATTACATTTAATAAAATTGAGAGTAACCACACAGTGAGCCAGCTTAGAACAGCTAGTAAAACTAGACATCTGTATTTACAATGCACTGACAAATCTCTATAAGCGTTGACATATCTTCATAGAAAAGATGTGGACAGTTTGTAGTGACTGTAGAAGTGAAAGATCAGGTGCATGCACAATTTGCCTGCTATATGCTGTTGTTAGGATACAAGTTTTAAATGGAAAATGTCCAGATATGCTGCTGTTTTAGTTCAGAGGAAATATGCTGGTGATGAATTTAAGCACCTGAGTGCTAAGTGGCTTCAGATTACAACACTTGTTTAAAACAGATTGTAGATTTTGTAATTGCACACTGGAGATAATGTGCAAAAATTTCCACTCTTCTAAGTTATACATTGAGCATTGTGCAAATAAGCCATTGCTTACCTAGATGGTAGACTGATATCTTTTTGTCCTGACATGACAAATAAAGTATGTTTCCATTTGTTGTCCCCATCTGTCACAAGCTGATAAACCTCAGATCTGTAACAGTCTTATCTGAATATGTTTGTTAACGTCTTGCTTTGCAGGGCATGGGGACATATCATATAGTGCGTATGAATTTTCATTGTGTAAATAAGAAGCTGCATTTTTTGTCAGTCGTGAGATAACTGGAATTACTTGATTTCTTCTCCACATAGGCCCAGTTTGGGAAAGCATTTGTTCAACTCATCCCTGTTCTGCGTATAACAGAGACATGTTCTTCAAGCATATGCTTAAGAACTCTCTTGAATAGATGTGCATTTCTGAATCAGAGCTCTGGTATTTTAAGTCACTGCATATGCAATTACATTATATTCTGTGTTGATTGCACTATATAAAAAGCACTAATATTTGACTTGCTGCAAAATTTTCAGAGATAAAGACCCCTTCATGTTGAAATATAGTCTTGTCTGGTTCTATGAATCCATTTGCTGTATGAGAACATCTTGATTTTTGTATAGCGTGTGATTTCTGGGTTTGCATTGGTGCAAGTGAGCTAATTATCGTTATTTCTGTTTTACAGCGGGAACAACATATATCTTTAGCAAAGGTGGTGGACAGATCACTTACACGTGGCCTCCTAATGATCGGCCAAGTACTCGTGCGGACAGACTGGCAATAGGGTTTAGTACTGTTCAAAAAGAAGCTGTGTTGGTACGAGTGGACAGTTCTACCGGGCTCGGAGATTATTTAGAGCTGCATATCGTAAGTATTATTAACAAATGCATGATATTTCTTCTTGCCTTGACTGTTCTTATATTTGTGGGGTTTTATTTATTTTATTTGCATGTAAATACAGCAGTTAATGAACCTTTTAGGGTCAATAGGGAACTCGGTGATAATGGCTTGTAGCATACAGTATTGTACAGGGTCTCAGACTTTCTCAAAATGCCTTTTACTTTATACAGCGCTACTTCATGCAACTTTTCAATTAAAAATCATACCCTGATACCTGTAGAGCTATAGCAGTTTACTGCAATCTAATTACATAAAACAGGATTTAGCAATGTCAGAGGAAGGTACATTAATCGTGGAGGATTTAATCTGGAATCTGCTGAGGGAATTACAGTCTATCACAATTGACTGTGCTTATTAATACTAGAATTTATCCTCTGATTTCACCACTCCTTTGTGATGATAAATCTTAAGCAGAAAGCAAAATTGCCAAGCTAAGAAGTCTAAAAAAGTAATTTCAGCTGCCTTAAAGCAAATAACTGGCAATCAAAACTGAAAGCATCTGGATTTTTATGGCAACATAAATAAATGATCAGCTGAGATAAACATAACTAGGGCAGTATAAAATTTTGTTGTTTAGATTAGTCTCAACTTTGTTAATGCATTAGTTTGATTTTGATTTAAGAATCTGTCTACTTTCAGGAACAGAAGAGTTCCTTTTGAATGAAATTACTTATTGATCTATAACCAATTACACTTTTACCCTCAGAAAACATTCAGCAGTGATCATTTTCAAAATTAGAAGGAATTACAGTATTCAGTCTTTCCAGGCTCCTTATTTCTGTAAAGGCACTCTTGCATTGTGGACCAAGGTGATTTCTTTTGGCATTTACCGGGTTCAGTAAATAAAGAAAGAAAAAAGGCCTTAAATAAAATTCAGAGGTTGTCTATGTCCTTCTCTTACATCGAAATACATGGACAAAATGGCTGGCTGGTATTGTACAATCTTAATTTAAAAATGTGAACAAAGCATCTTCTCCCAGGTGCCAGAAAAGCTGAAAGCCTACATTTTTCAAGGCAAGTATTGTGTTGCTGAAGAGAATTTAAAAATTTACTTTCCGAAGCTGCATCTAACATCAGCTACTTAGTCATCATTTGCCCATTTCTTTGCAATCTGAGACCAGATCCACCCAATGTGGTCAACGGTGCCACTTTCTTCTCACAGTGTTTTCTTTTTCATTAGCATATTAAGGAATATTTTCCTTCTAGTTTTACTATACCTGAAGTCTATCAAAATAATAATAATATTCGTGCAATCTTCTGTCTAGCCTTGATTTTTCCATTTTAAAACAAACATTGGATTCATTAATTATGAGTTGGAAATCAAAAATTCTTGTGTGCTCATAAATGTTTCATGGATCTTTTTTCCAAATAACTTCCTTATACCCATGCTGTAGCAACAAATGGTAAAAATCAAAGAAGAATTAAAAATTGTTTATGGTCAGAAACATTACCAGCTCAATAGGGACGGGAAATATAATAACTTATACTTTACCAGTCTTTTGAAATTCCTGTGAAGCAGCAAAAGGCCTTTTATCTACATGCTTTGTGAGGTGATCCTGGCATCCTCCTATTGTCTTTGCAAGAGACTTTGGGATCCTCATTGAAGCTTGCTCTGCTTCAGAGCAAAATCCGTGATAACTGTGCAGAAATTTCACTGGAACGAGGTCTGACCTTCTGAGAGCTGCTTCTCTGTAGTCTATCTCTAGAGTGGAGACACTAAGGGATTGACCTGAAATCCTAAGGCATCTGGCAAGGATTTTTCTAAGGGTTACCAATGTTAGTTAAACCTCGGAAAATTGCTGGGATATAGTTTACTGGAATCTGTTTCAAATAAGGCTAGTATTCAAAAGAAAGTTGAAAGGCAGTATTTTCAAAAGCACTCATTGTACCAAAGAACTTATTAAAGTCAGTGGAACTGTAGGCACTTCTGAGAATTTTACCTGAGATCTATTTTAGCTCAGCAAGATATTGCGAAACTTCACGGTTATAAAAATGAAGAACATAGAAATGGAGAGGCCTACATATATGTTATATTTGAAAAACAGTTTATTGGATCAAAGTTTGTCAATATTGGCAGCTAGTGCATTAAATTAGCTTTAACAAGAGTAGTAGGAGGGTTGTGTCATTCAAAACTTCCTTCTTACACCGATGTTGAGATGCCACTAAGAATGTCTTATCTGCTAAATAACCAGCAACATTCAAAAGCTGTAGATACTGGAAAGAGGAAAAACTGGAAGGAGGGAAAAGTCTAATTCTGCATGTTGTTCTGCATCTGCCCACTCACCTGTTTGTAGAATGAATATGCATGAGCAATAAATGCCTGTGTATGTTGAGATGCACTGTGCATGGATAACTTACCTGTGTTACATCAACCATAACGTTATAACAAAGATATAGCTGTAATTTAATTATGCAGGGATTCAATTTTCCAGTATGATAGATACTGGTTCTTTTGTTACTGAGCTTCCATTTTACCCAGGAGGTCATTAATCACTTGGATCCTCCTCAGTGACAAGATTTGGGACAGATGTGTAAGGATAGGTTTGAAGTGTATTTTCAGCAGAATGGTGGCAAAGAAAGTTCTGTGTGGAACTGTTGCTTTGAGTTAAAACATTTTAAATCATAGTCCTCACTATCATGTTGGGGAGGGTGCTTGTTTGGGATGGTTGAGAACAGAGCTAAGAGGCAGCTTGCTCTTAACCTTCTTCATTCTAGGAATGGAAGAGGAAATTATGAATTTGATTATGGTACTTCAGTGTGTGTTTGCCCTCTTTATTATTCTGTTTACTTAAAGGCGATGTAAACCTAATAATGAAATCAAGCTCGTAACAAATTCTGATTTGGAAAATTGCTACTTGATCATCTGAATCACAGCTTTGCTGTTAGGTTAGGAACATATTTATTTAAAGTAATCATTTAAACCCCCCCAAATAACCACTGTTAATATGAGAAACATTTTAAAAAATGTGTAATCTGCATTGCTACCAGATGGTTAACATTTCCAGTGTAAATATTTTAAATTCCAAGACAGATTATTGTAAAACTCCACCAGTACTGGAGCAGCCTAGATATAAAGGACTGGTTGTGTGTGTATGATATGTATGCATCCCTGTGTTTCAGGAAAGGGATGTTAATATGATTTAGTCATCCAGAGATGCAGCAGTTAGTTTTCATAGCTATCACTTGACTTCTGTGATGGAAGTGGTGTCCTGTGCAGTCTCTGCTGGGAGATCTAGTTCAAGAGGAAGTAGATATCATGCCTAAAAGTCTACTGCCACTTCCTTCTCCTGTTGACAGATAAAAGAAGGACAGATAGCTCTGAGAATTACTATAATCCTGCTGTTTTTTCCCATTTCTTGGCATGGTCTACATCTATCTCCATGCCAAATGGAAAAAAGAAGCAGCTCATTCACGCAGTGTTTGGTTAATGACCTCATGCACTTCCATGCTTGGCTTTTTCATTGAATTCTAAAGCCCACAGGTAATTCTGTCACTGAGATTCCTGTTCCTATCTCTGCTCTCCTTCTCTTCCCACCCTCTTCTCCCAAGTCATTAACCAGAAAAGTAGATAGATAGATATATATGTCATTGTCTCTCACAAGCACTGTGCTGTTGCTGCCTCAAGTTTCCAGCCTTTCGATGGTGAGGAACAAAGTGAAGTTATACAAAGATATTACCTCAAAGGGCTGAGAAATCCTGTAAAACTGCTCTTTATGGTAATACTGATAGCATAGAAATCTGGCATTCTCCCGTGTGGCACAAGTAATATTTGCTCTAGTAATGAAGACAAGAAGCATAGATTTCCATCAATAGGCTTCAGACATTTTAAAAAATTGTTTTAAGTATAAATTATGCTATGTTTTTCTCTTTCATTGTTAAAATAGAAGACTTTAAACTATACCAAAACATAACATTTTGTGTGCCTGATGAAGAGTCAGCAGTTTCTGTTCTTTCTTGTTTATGTCATTTGTTTTGAAATCAAAGTATTTGGGGAGCACAAAAACAATGTGCTGGTTTTATGGTTAGAGCTGATTTTGAAATTGAGAACAAGAAGTTGGGGGGCGGGGCGGGGGGTTAAAGCCAGCAGACCATTTTAGATCTTACAGCTTTGTTGTTCCAGAAGAGACACTGAGCTTGTGGGACATTAGCTACTTAAGCTGAACTGGGCTCACTTCTATTATCTCAAGTGGGGTGAGGAATTACTAATTAAGCTCAGTTACAGATATCATGGATCTGCTGAAGTAGGTGAAGCTGTGAAGATTGTTGTGATAACAAACATTCTAAGGTTTAAAATAAGGAATGAGGCAGATGTGGCAGCATTTTAAACATTGTCCTAGCCCTCTTCTGGAGGAAGCTAGGGAAAATCACTCCATAATTCCAGTGAGAGAAGAGTGACAGTCCCACCTAGGATATAGTAAATGTACAAAACCAAAAAGGAATTAAACTCAGGGTAGATTGTGCTAGGTATTTTTTTATTTCATTCTCTTTAATGATACTAGGAAAAAATATTACATGGAAAATGTAAACCAATAAGATTAATAATGTGATGGGAAAGCATGGAAAACTATTGTAAAAGATGTGGTAGCATGTTATCTGAAAAAGTATGGTGTGATTAAGGACAGATAGTATCAATATATGGAAGGTATAAGACACTTTATTAAACTGAAATACTCTGAAGATGCAGCATTGCTGGCATGTTGGATTAATCAGTATTGTACTCAGGTTTCCAAAATGTGTTTGTGAAGCCTTCAGAATCACAACTAATGACTGAGGTGAACCGTCATAGGAAAGGAAATACTGTATGTCTTACAAAAAATTGGGGCTTGGATCGTGAATAAATTCAGTTTGTGCTCCTCGTCCCAACTATTTCTGTACTACATCTATTGAAATATGTATATTGTGGAAAAGGCATTTTTCATTCGAAACTTTTTCCGTGATGTAGATGTGGGTAAACATCAAGTGAAGGCTTTTGTGAGTTTTTGTCAGCTTTGGTTCAAAAATTCTCTTGGTTTAAAAGGAAGTTAATCCTTCCCCATTTTCTGAGCTGTTTATTCAGATTTTGTATACGATACACTTCAATTTTTATAAACTAGGAAAATATTTAAAATCTCCAAATGAAATGTTGACTTTTGTGTAAAAAAAAAAATTGGTCTCAAGTGGGTTTGATTTTCAGCTTTAAGTTAATGGAAAATTCTACAAAAGTCCTCTCACAACTTTTTTCCTACTCATTTTCTGGAACTTTTGTCAAACTTAAAAGGACTATTATTTCCTGCTCCCCTCCCTCTGTCTCTTAGTTATACATATGCAGTATTCTTCTGCACCAGGCTTTTAATAGCTGACTCTGTTAGATTCTATTGTACATATACATAACACATGGAAAATTTTAATTTATGCAAGTATAATGACCTTCCCTCAAGTGAACAGAATAGTAAAACTTGGGTGAGTATCAGCCTTCTGTGTTTGAGTGTACCAGAGAAAAAACTTGCAGAGTCTTAAGCTAAATGAATTTGTTATTCTCTTTTGAATACCTTACATGTCTTGAGCTTAATGCGTAATCAAAAGTCAATTGAAAGATTCTTACTGACTTAGTTGTATTTGGATCAATGCCTAGAGAGCTGGATGTACTTTCAGTAAGACTGATGGTAAAAATACCTTTGATTGTAGTGGTTTGTATTGGAGCTAATTAATTTTCCCAGGAAGAGCTTTATCATCTTTAAAAAAAATATTCCCAGGATAATATTTCTCATAATAATCATCTTTCAAATACAGAATTCCTTATTATTATATCCAGTGGTCACTTGTATATGCATGAAGCAGTAATAAATTTAAAATTGAATTATTCACCTCCAGGAAGGGCTAACAAAAAGCAAAACTAGGTTTCAGAAATCTGATATTTTAGAAGTGCTGAGCATGCACATCAGTGGTTAAAGTCAATGGAAGCTGATTATAGTCAGCACCTCTGAAAATCAGGCCATCATCATATCAGCTAAGTGGGCATCAGGGATCACTCTAGAGCCCTGGAAAGACTTTGGATCGTTATGTTTATCAGAGTTGTGATATTAAACATTCTGCTACCTTGAGGCACAAGAAAATTCCTCAAGGCTGATGTTATCTAGTCTAGAATTCTACTAATATTTGATATTTCTGTATTATGCTTATAGACATGATATTTATTTGTGATTTTTTTTCCTCATTAATATATGTGTATGGAAAATGCTACAGGAAGTTTAACTGTTGTGGGCAGTGATCGTTCTTGTCTTTGGGAAACAAAAAACTCAGCAGCCAGAGTATGTGTTAGTCTTTAAACTGAAGAAAAATTACTATGAAAGAAGGATTTTCAGACTTGCTTATGGATTTGAATAATAAAAAGCAGTGCAATCAAAAAAGAATCATTTATGGGACTAGACAGGCAGGTGAGAATACGATTCAGTGTACACAAACATCAAGTTAATTAGAATGGGAGCAATGAATTAATCTAGGGAATTTGTGCTAAATGCAGCAATCATTTACCTCACTGATCAGGTTAAAGATCTAAATTTATAGGTAAGGAAATAAATAAATCACTGGTCAAGCCATGCCTTGAAAACATGCAACTAAGTTATTCTTTTGTATTAGCAGAGACATAGATTAAAACAACTCTGAAAAGGGATTTTATGATATAAGCTGTTTGTTAATGCCTCATCTTGAATACTCTGCGCAGTCTGTTATTGCACACTGAGCAGCAATGGTCTGTTCTTGCCATAAACGGGCCAAGTTGCTGAGAGAAGGTTATGGAAATGTGCTAATTCTGGCACCGAACAGACGGGTACCTTACTGTATGAAAAATATGAATGGGATTTGGACAGGTGATATAATTAAGGAGTTTGGATATGGCTATCATCATGGAGCACTGCAAGGAGAAATTCTGATGCTGGCATGGAAGGTCTGTTACACCAGCATGGCAGCTCTTATCTCCCAGCTGTGATTTCCTGGTTCCCCAGCCTAGAAATGTGCTTGAGGGAGCAAATCCTTTAATCTTCTTCCTCTGTCTTGGGAGGAATAAAAGTTCTCACTTCTTCCTCTAGCCAGCTAATAACTCGTTTATGCATCCTGCTCCTTTCATGCTTTTTGGAGGATAAAAGCTTCCTTCACAAAAAGCGTGCTGTATGACGGGGTCACCACCTGCCAGCTCCTTGGCAAGAGATAATTGCACAACCAGTACAACCTCAGTTCTTGGCTAAAATACCATGTGTCAGTAGCAAAATGCCCCAGCCCTCAACACTGATGAATCTCCTGAGGTGCTTTCTTCTAGCAAAGATGTAGAGCCTGGCTGAGAGTGAGTTAATGTTTACAGGTCTCTGGTGGCCCCACGTGTATTAGAATCATCTGACAGTTATACGGAAAGAATTGCATGTGGCCACGGCATTGTGTGAAATGATCTTGCAGACCAGATCATGAACTGTAAGATTCCTTCTGATCTCGTGTATCTCAAAATTACACTGTAGATTGAATCAATCTGTTGGCTAAACTTCTTAGGATCCAAAACTTTGTCATTGAATTTGATGCCCAGTCTTCCTTTGACTTTACTGTTGCAAACTGTACACACATGGGACTGTTGATCCAGCATGAGGAGAGAACGTAAATGTGAAGCTTGATGTTCCTGGGACCTTGTTAGCCTTAAGAAACATGCTAAGAAGATTGAGAATAGAAGGGGTTTGGGCTGAGTCATGTTTTACTAATAACAAAAACTGTGCATTTTTAAGAACTGAAGAGGGCCAATGGGATAGGTAAGCAAAAGAGCAAGCATGTTTAATTAACATAGAATCATAGAATGCTTTGGGTTGGAAGGGACCTCTAGAGGTCATCCAGCCCAATTTCTCCTGCAGTGAGCAGGGACATTTTCAACTAGACCAGGCTGCCCGGAGCCCCGTCCAACCTGACCTTGAGTGTTTCCAAGGATGGGGCCTCCAATACTCTCTGGGCAACCCATTCTAGTGTTTCACCACCCGCATCATAAAAAATTTATTTCTTGTATGCAGACTAAATCTACCGTCCCTTGGTTTCAACTTGAAGACACCCATGACCTCTTCATAAAGCAGCGCTTATTTTTTACATTGTTACTTTTCAAGCTCTGAAGTACTGTATGGATTATGTCCAGTCTTATTTTCAAAGATTCTTTCTTTCTCTTCCTTTTCCCTTGTTCCCTAAGTTGTTTTTCTGCCATGTCCTCAAACACAAATTCATGCGCTGTACATATTCTGCAGTCCCAGTGAATCCCAGTGAAAGCACATGGCTCCAGGGGTCTCAGTGATTACGTACCCTTTCTTTCCCACAGAATGAGGCATACCCTTCACCTAAAGGAACAGAAGACTCATTTCAGATGGTGGCTATGTGGTGTAATCATATGGAAGACCTTCTTGATGACGACCATTGATTAGTTATGTTTAATTAAAGAACAAAAGCAGCAAGAACAAAGTAAATAAGCATGTGTCCAAAATTAGGAGACATGTCCTTTTGTCACTAGTTTTTTTACATGTAAACATCAAATTTCTGGTTTTAGATAGGACAGAAGAATTAGTTTATAACCTACAGATATATAAACAGCCTATCTTTTCTCCGTAGCAGCACCTTTCCTTGTTAACATTATATTCTCCCATTGACGTTTTAGATCCATCCCAACCTAATCAGGTCCTTCTAATCCAAAATTCCCTGCACTGGTTACCAGCCGATATCCTTACATACACAGGTTACAGATGTTTTAATAATGTGGCACCAACTCTTCCAGAATGTTGCAATATATAAAAAGAGGTGATGAAAAATATAGCAGACATTTTAGCAACCTTATTAAGATTTAAAGAATACCTGACTATTTGCAATAGCAGAACAGTTGAGATGTTCACTGAAACCTGGCTGATCACCTGGAAGAAGCACCGAATCATAGGAAATTACTGTGATTATTTGGATAGTGAGAGCTCTGGATTGAGGGTCGCTTCCAAGAGCTAGCCACTTTTGTGCACCTATCCTACATGAGTACTTCTTTTCTTATTGTATCTATTGTATATTTTATTAAGCATATATTGTTTGTTATATCTAGTAATACAGCACAGTCAGCGCTGATAATATTTCCTAGCTTGTTACCAACTACTTCTCATCTAATTTTAGAGAAGCACAAAAAGATTTGCACTCCCTCGTCCCTGCTAGGCACGCCTGCCTCAAAAACAAGTGGAAGGCATTTGTACCCAGTGTGTTAGAAGCCACGACAGTGCAGGGTGTAGGCAGGTTGCAGGCACTTTGTAGGCACTTTGGTCTGACAATGTGTGTTTTGGGAAAAAAAAAAGGACAGACATGAGCAATGATATAACTTTCAGAGTATCCTAGACTATGCTTTTAGCTCCTGATGGCAGCTTGAATAAGAGAGAGTGAGTCTCAGATTGCTGTGACCCATTGAAAGAGGGCCAGGTTTGCACAGGACAGATCAAGGTTTGTTTCTTATTAATATAAGCCAGAACGCAAGATCTGGCTCATTAACTCCCTGTCTTTTAAATTTATGAGCTCTAAGTGGAGATAAGGATATAGTGTGTACTGCAGCACGAAGTACCAGTGTAGCAGTTTTTCAGTGAACATGCAGTATGACCCATATCAGTCAGAGAGATTAGTCTGTTGATGCAGAACAAGGCTAGGGTAAAAGTGCTGCTGGTGGCCTGAACAGATTCTGATCCTAACACCAAACAAACAGTTCTCATCCCACCACTTCCACTATTAATTTGTCTGAAGAAACTGCAGAAATATGGTTAAGAATGAGCAGGATCTACATCAGGCCAGAGAACTCCTGCTGGAGGGTGAAAGGTGCAGAGGCAATTTTACAGAGCCTGCTGCTTTGCTTCAGGCATTTGTTTAAGTATACATTGCTGTTATAGTTAATCACTGTGCTAATAAGGAAAGCTCATCTTAATACTATTCTGGTTTTGAGAGATACTACCTTAATTGTAACTCATAATTAGTTAATTAGACCACTTATTTAATTCAAGTTCTGCTCTGTGATGCCTCAGTGTCATCACCAAACTGGAAACTTGTTTTATTGCTTAATGCTAGTTTGCTTTTTCCTTCCAGATTGTTTTCTCATCTTGAGCCTTTTCACTTACACCACTGTGTCAGTGAGGAGTAACTACAGTAAAAACTCTGACTTTGAGCTGGTCTACCAGAGGGTAGAACTGGACACACCAGGCTGGGTTCTTACTTTCGTCCAGTTTAGTTACCCAACTTTTACAATCTCAAATGCTACCTTATTGCACCAGGGTCACGCAGGAAATGGAGCCAGAGCAGGGAATTTATCTGGATTTTCCGAAACCCACGTTACCAGTTACATCTTCATCTGCTTTTTCAGCAACTTGCCTGTGCTGTCTAATCACTGTCTCTCTTAGCTGAACATGAGACGCTTGACATCAATGCATCTCCACTGCTTGCGTATCACTGGGCAGCCTTTTCCTTTCTCTCCCAGCAGCAGCCATAGGTGTATAATATTTGCCTTCCCTGTCAATCTTAGTGATTCTTCCCATTTGAGAGTGGGCTGCTGCTGCTGCTCAGTCTCTTTTTTGTTTTTTTTTTGCTTAGATCGTGCTGGTCACAAGAATTTCTGCAACAATAAGGATTTAATGAACTGATACTGTCAATGTTCTGGTGGTTTATGCTTAATGTAACAGTCCCACTACCAACAGGTTAGTTTTCCTGTGAAGTGTGTGGAGAGGCTTAAATACCTCTCTGTTCGTGAAAGTCCGTTTACACCGAAGCATTCTGATGCTCCAGAGGGTGGATTAGCTGAAGGAACTGACTCATGCATTTCTTGGCTTTCTGTAATTACCTGTCTTACGTTGAATAAGGGATGCTGAGGAACAAAGGAAAGCCACAGTCCTTCAGTTTTGCCAGTTGTCTCTGAAATTATCCTGAAGCCTTGAGTGCACCAGCAGGGAACTACTAATATGGCTTTAACTTCTTGTGCTAAAACTTGTAGGTAATAATCTATGTTCAGTCAAAGACCAAATGTAAGTCCAGACATCCCCTCAGGGAGATGTAAATCATGCTTGCTGCTGCAGCATTATGCATTCTCTGTGGTCTAGGAAAAGCCAGTCGTACAGGACTGTGAAGTCTTCCCTCTGCGATTTTCACTGTTGGGTCAGATACTTCTCTTCATCACGGGTCTCTGGATGAAGGATGGGCTTGAAGCACTACATACTCAGCGGATGTCATCCTGCTCCATTTTGGGACTGGAATCTCTTGTTATTTTCTGTTCAGTCCTCACCCTTGGTGGACTTGCGACTTACTGCCGACACACTGAATGCTACAGACTGCATTCTTCCCGTTCACTGTGAAACCCCGTTAATGTCCTGAAGCCTTGTTGTTCCCCATAAGGGTTTTTTTTCCTGACCCAGTGAATTCCAGGGAACAACAGAGAGTTTGGAGCAAAAGTATTCAGTCTTTCCTTTGAGTGGCAGGTGGGGTTTTTAAGACTTGCGGTGGATTATGTAGCAGTGCCTTCTCATTTAGGGCCAAGCACAAAGAGCATTATCATACGTGAAACTACTTAACAGTAACTTCTGCCAATTAAAATAAAAAGTGAAAAGATTATGCTATAGAGCCTTAATAACCACTCAGCATATTTGATAATGTCACTGCTGTCGGTATCATATTCACCCCTATGTTTAATAGCTGAACAGATGCAGCTCACTAGAGCACCACATGGTAAGCAGCAGCAGGAAGTCCCATTTGACAAGTTGGTTTTGTTTTATTTCCTTCCTAGACAGCCTTCCCCGATATCCCAAGTTTCTGTAGTATTTTGATTTGCTATTCAGCAAACAGAAAAAGGCAAGGGGATTCTGTACTGCTTGCTTTCAGATCAAGAAGATTTTTGACTTTTCAGTGGAGGTAGTATGAAATTCCTAATAAAGCTAATAAAAGGCATGTTTTAATGTAAAATTGTCAGCCCTTGATCTGAAAAGCATTGGGTTTTAGCAGGTAGCATATATCTGCATGCACAGGTTGCTTGCAGGATAGCAACTATGCTGTTTTTTGAAGGTGGATTCAAGTTTGTGGATTTAAATTTTTTTTTAATTGCAAGATTTTGTGTACATGTCTGCAAGTCACTTTGCACAGTGAGCAATAACTCTTGGCTGTAATGGTACCATGGGATGCTGTGGTTGTTTGGTGCTGCTCGATTTGCTCTCCATGGAACAATTCATAGGAACATTTTGTGAGACTCTCCAATCTTCTAATTGCTTGTCTGGAAAAACACCGGAGTATATACTCTGAGGCTAAAATAAGATGGCTATGCACTTAATGTATTCTAAACAATCATGGGATAATATACAGCAGATAATGAAACCCTGGCTGTATGATTCGGGTATTTGTTTCCAGGAAACATATAATAAAGATAGGAACAAGACTAACACCGTTGCAAGATTTATATTATTCATCTCATATTACCTGGTCCATAAATAAACACAGAAACTCTCTTGGTTATATTTCCTATTCCTTACTAACGTGGTTATGTAGTTAAAGATAGGTGCTGCCACGGGCTAAATTAATGGGCAGTGTCTTCCCCAGGGCAAAAAACTTGTCACAGCTTTGTGCTCAGCTGATATGCTCCTTTGGAAGATATTTGAGATCTCTGTGTTTCTACTCCTAATCTACTTTTTTAATACTTTGCTGGCTATTTAAACTGACATTCTTAAGACATTGATTTTCTTTTCTTCCTTCTTACTTTTCACTGCATATTCAAACTGAAAAAAACCACCGGCAAGTCTCCTTGTCACAGCTGTAGTGTGGTACATGATGACATCAAGCTGTGCTAGTGTGGGAGGAGGGGAGACAGGGGTTGCAAGCACTGTGGAGAACTGATTAAAATTCAAAATGAGCTTGATAAAGTGGAGAAATAGTCTGAAATCAGGAAGATGAATTTCTACAAAGGAAAGCGCCGAGGTCTGTACCTAAGATGGAAAAATCAAATGCACAGCTATAAAATGAGGAGTAATTGTGGCCAAGAAGCAGTTCTACAGAAAAGATTGGAAAGTTACAGCTGATTGCAATTTGCTGCAGAGACAGACAGGCATCAGTCTGGGATGTATTGACAACATGTGGGGTGGGAGAGGAGGCAAAGGGATTAATTGTGCACTCAGTACTGCTGGGACCTTAGATGAAGAAGTGTGTCCAGTTTTGAGTGCTTGGCTTGAAAAAGGAGGTAAGTAAATTGGACAGCTAGTAAAAGAACCAGCAATATACTCAAGTTTAATTAACGTGTAAAAAGAAAGAGAAAGAACAGGCTCTGTTTTGCTTATAAAAGAGAAGACAGGGAGTGTCTGGATGTGAAAACAGTCTTTTAACATAAATAAGTTGTTATAAACAGGACTGTGGCTATTTTGTTTTGCCTGTCTGTCAGGAGAAGGTAAGAAATAGTTGGTTTAATTTGCAGCAATGCTATCAGGTATTGGATAAAAATTTCCAGCTATTCTTGATCGTTAGCAGTGGAGCAGGTTGTGTAGGTATGCCCTGTCAATATATGCTTTCAAGATCAGACTCTTCTTACAGGTAATGGGAATGCCATGGAGACTTCTGCTGTATGTTTGTGCTAAAGTTGGCCTATGTGCACTTGCTCTTGCTAGTGAGCGATGGGTATAGTGAGGTCTTCTTAAGCCGTATACTCCCTTTTATACTGCCTTTTTTAACTGGAAGACTTAGGTCCAGGAATGATTTAAAACAAATACTTAGATGTAAGCACAGTGAGGTTCTCCGTTTTCATTCCTAAAGACAAAGAAAAGTGAGAGAGTAAGCTGCTGCTAAGCATTTTCTTTTATATCCATTGGTCTTAGTGTCATCGGCAAACTCTAAGACTGTCTGCAGCAGCATAAGGTGGAACATGCTCTCCCTTTGCCTTATCAACATTTCTTCTTGTTTAACGCTTGCCAGCTGCTTTGCTGCTATATGCAGGAAAGAAATGTGAATCCGTTCCTCTGAGGATTGCTCTCAGGCCAAGCAAAGGACTGTTAGTTTGTTCTTCACTGACTGTTGGCATGTGCCTCCTCTTCAGCTTGTGGGAAAGGTGGTGGTGATGTAACTAACTTTGCCTCCTCGCCCACCTCTCAAATGTTAGTAAGCGTTTGCTTTGGTTGGTGTGTGGGAGTAGTGAGGTAATTGGAACCATCCTGGTGTAGATCCAAAATAACCTGAACGGGCTAAGCAGATTACTGAGCAGAACTCAATTGACTATATTGCACAAATAATGTGCAGCTTGAAGTGAATTTGTTTTTCAGGTCTTTGAGCTATTTGGCCAGTGCACTGGCTGCAGATACATCCGCACAGCTGTATCAAATGTTTTTTACATTTTCTTGTCACAATAGTGCATGCAGATTGTCTAAAAGATGAGAATCACTCACAAATCACAGAAGATAAGCTTTCCTGTTTCATTTCTAAAATAGACTCTCTGTTTTTGTAACATTAGTGACTATTTGTGATGAGGTTTTCTAATGATTTTAACAGAATGTTGATTAAAAAAATCTCCTTTATCTGTTAACAGTTGTCACAACTTTGGGCTCATATTGTAGAAGCTCGGTATACTTTAAGCATGTAAAAGGCTTTATATTTTTTGGCATTGTTCTCTGGGACTATATCTTGAAACTCTGTACGTGCCTTTGTCAGTAGACTGTATTCTGGGATTTCCTCTGGAGCAAAGGCAGGGTGTTGCTATGATCACCAGCCATGCTGCATCTGCAGGAACCTGGTTCAGACTAAACGAGCTTGGGTTTTGGGTTGTCACTTTGCAGTGACAGCTGATGGTGGTCTGCTTAGATGTGAATCAGTAGCATTGCTCTTTTGCTGCTGATGCAGGTGAGAATGAGCATGCATTTACCTCTATGCTGAGGAAGGTAAACCTCCCCTACTTGTGTCACCCCATCCTTTACTCCTACTTTCTAACCCCTTCTCCCCAGGTTGTATCAGGCAGCTTCACCAGCTATTTTGCACTTCTGCAGTCGCAATGGTAGATCATGGATTTGCTTCATTTCCCCAAAATATGGAAGTCATCCAGGCTGATAATGTATGTGCTTTCATCGAGTTGGAAGAAAAACGATGAATAAAATCGTTGCTGTGACTGTGTCAGGATTGTCACTTTATCTGTCTTGTAATGGAGATGTTGTTCAGCATTTCTAATTATGATATTAATCTTCGCTGTCCCCTGACACAGGTGTAATATCAGGAATACTAGTGCATGATAAATCTATCATTTTTGACCCTCAGAGATACCAGTCACAAGCATTTTTGGTTTGCTGGCAAACCTAATTGGTTCCCTATAGTCCTCCTTTTCTCACTGAAAATATTTGAGAGATTCATGCTGCGTTTTTCCTATAATGTACAGTAACATTAAAAATCAAGACAGGGAAATGGTCTTGCATGAATCATGTTCTCCCACGCACATACTACTCATAAAGTGATTATCAGAAACATTCCTTGCATTGTTAGTATTTTTTTGAAATTAGAGACAGGATTGATTTCTGCATCTGAATTTTTCCCATGGAAGCTTATGCTTTAGAAAGCATACTGACTTGGAGTATTTTTTTTAACTGTTTTTTAAGTGTTAGCTTTCAAGAGAGTTCATCATCACAAGCAAATGACTTAACTGGTGAGTTGGAGGGTGTAGAGAAAGCAAAGTATATTCATGGAGGCACTTCAGGAGGTGGAGAAGGTGGTGGAGCCTTCCCTCTACTGCTCCGCTGTGCTTCCCTGTGGGCCTGACTGGTTCTGAGCAATGCTAAATTATGGTATCAAGAGAAAAAAATGGTACTCATCACTTTATTCTTATTGGGGAGGTAATAGCAGTGCTTTGACTCTTAAGGCTGTGTTTTTGGAAGTTAGTGGGCTTTTCTGCTACTACTCGGCTGGCTCTTTTATAAATGTTCAAGGTGGGATGCTAATATTTGGGGTTTTCCTCCACTTTAAGAACATGCACCTATCTCAGGAAAAACTTTATAGGTTTTCAAACTTTTGTTATTTTGATCTAATATAGGTTAAAACCACCAAACCTAACCCTTGTAGATGCAAGCCAAGGGCTACACATTTAGTAACTGTCTGCATGTTTCTGTTCACTGCCAGGAAATGGATGCAGAAGGAGAAAGATCAGTGGTCTGATCTAGTTAGTAGTGCTGTATAAGTTAGAAAATGATGTTTTTTCCCATCTTGTTTCTTAGTGGAATCTGAAAGGCGCAAAATTTTTACGATTGGGCTAGAATGTACAAACAAAGGCAAAAGGTCTCATTCCTTGGCACCACTAACCAATTAGTGCAGACTTTAGTGGGACTGGGAGAAACCTGGATTCAGGCTTTTTCCCCACCTAGTTCACACTGGACCTTATCCAGGATCCCACACTGTAGCTTGAGGACTTTAATGTCAACCTTTGACTCACCTTGGTGACCGAATTTTTATTTTATTCTGTGTTTCTTAAAATGTAAAATTTGTATTTTTGTTGCTGTATGTCAGGAAGGAGAGAATTTTTCAAAACTTGCTTTCTTTTTTTATTTGATGTTTATGAAATAAATTGTTTTCTAGCCAGGGTTAGTGAAAACATGTCACCTATATTGATGACAAAATGGTCCTATTTATTTTATGGTCGTTGTAGTCCTGATTGCTATTGTTCGTTGTTGCTAAATGCAGGATCCGTATAGCAACGACTTCCTTTTGGAAGTTGGCTGAAACATTTTCAGTCAAAATTCAAGATGGAGATTTACTTGATATCTTGTTAAAATAAATGAAAATAATTTCTAACTTCTTTCTAGAATTGTTTAGAAGTGTAGGAGGCAAGAAACTTAGAGCACTGCAGTAGTTGCACAACATTAGGGACATGTTAGAAGAAAAAGTCACAGTGCACTAGCTCTTAACACAAAACATGGCATATTTGCACTTCCTAGAACCCACTGTATGTTTCCAAAGGCCAAAACATTTTCTAAATCCCTTAATACCACTGAGTTTGTGTCCTTAGCACAGTTGAATATGCCTGGAGACGTGGACAAGGGACATGATGATAAAGCTCTGTAGTGATGGAAAAGACAGAGCAACTAGGTTGAAACTATTCTCTTATTCATTGCAGTGGGTATTTCCCTAGCTGTAAAAGGGGTTTATGCATTCTTCACTACCAATTCTAGCCACTTGAGATGTTTTAAATCTGGATTCTGCAAGATATATCCTTGATTTATTAACACCCCCAGGAAAACATAGGCAACATAATGATTCTCTGTATCAATCATTTGTTATAAAACTTCCAACAGATTTAGTAATTCTAACCAAAAATTAATGTATTAGAAGCATTAGTACACAGGTGAAAGGTGTTTTTTAAAAGGCTCTTGAATTGGTTATAGAATAAATAACCTTTTAAACGCCAGCTGCAACTCCCCATTTTATTTCCTGCTCATAAGAATTCCTGCTGCAAGTATTTTAAGGCTCTAAAATTAGATGGAGACCTAAGTTGCTGGGTTTGGTTTCTATCTATTATCATGCAATTAAGAGGATATTTGTGATAGCATAAGTGTAAATGGAGAAAACTTGCATCACTGTTCATGTAGAACATTTTGGTCACATTTTTCTCACTTCGCGCTCTCCAAGTAATAGAAAATAAGTATGGGTTGCAACAGGAGAGTCCTCTAATGGCTGGTATTAAATCTGATAGATTCTTGACAATTCAAAATATTCTTTTGATGAAGGCTGTGTGAATGAATTGCATCGTTAATGTTTTTCTAATTTCCAAGATAATTCTAGTGAGGCATGTAGTTTGTGCATAATAGAAACCTGTTATTCAGAGTTTGTGTGCATGTCCATTTCAAGCTTTTATGAAATGCAAACATGTCTACTTCTGATTGCAGACCTGCTGCATGACAATTTTTTGTTGCCTCACAACAACAACAGCAAAATGGTTCTAGCATTAGAGGTAGGTAATCCAGGGGATTACGTGGCCAACATTCAGCTCCTTAATTTTAGTTACTAACCTTAGTGTTAAATGAAAATCGCAAGCCAAGGAAGTTTCTTCAGTGTTTTACCACTGCCCTGTTCACTCTTTTTGAATGAAAATTTTAAATCTTAAAACTGTTTTCTTACCTTCTATTTGATTAAGAAATTAGGCTTTTTAACAGAAATGCAGTCATAAGAAATCATATACAAATAATAGACCTAGACAGGATAAGTTGTTTAATGCCTTTTTTCCTTTTTTGTTTATTCGTAAGACACAAGATTATGTAGTTCATCTGCTTTCTGTTGCTGTTCCAAAGCAGTACAGTAGAAACTAATTCCAATTTCAACTGTTATTTAAAATAATTTTGGAAAACATGGCTCATGCCAAAAGTAGATATATAAAGTTTGTTGTGTGACATAAAATTAGCAGAAAAGGTGAATTCACGTTGTATCCTTCTGATATTGGTACCTCTTGGTCATGTTTTCAGCCTTTTCTGCAAGGTCACGAACACTAGGCGCTTATTTATTATTATTAATAGTAGTACTAATATTTTAAGGAATGCAGTGTAAGTTGCATCTGCTGATAATGGAAATAAAACTGGTTTTGCAAGACTGTAGGGAGGGGAATGAGTAGTGAAAATACGCCTAGCCGCCCTCTCAGTAACAAATGTAGCAGAAAAGTGTGTCTCACTGGAGAAGGGCAGTTCTGAAACAGGATTTCAAACCCTTGTATGACTTTGAGGATCGTTCATTAAAAAACCAAAGTGCAAGGTGCAAGGGTACAGAGCTTCAAGTTTAATTGCAACACTTATTTGAACATACAAATGCAGAACCTTAGCGGGCATCCCCTTTTAAATAAATCCTGTCTAGGTATGTGCATGAATGTTTCAGTTGTGCAGTAATAACTAAACGGATATACCGCTTTTAATATCTGCCCTGTGATTCTCATTGAAAAGTATAAATGAATTTTTAATTTACACCTGTGGCTTCTGCGCAAAAAATATCTCGAGGAGAAAGTGTCAGACTTGATTGCTGGAAAATTTGTTATAACTTCATTATGTATCAAAATTATTATATTGGATGACATTTTCTATTATTTTCACAAGGTCCATTCAGTTTAATTACAATTTACCACTCAAGTATACCATTCTTTGTGTTAATCTTCAAATTATTCTTGCTTTTGCTTTAATAGATATTTATGAGTCATAGAAAGTACACCTAATTAATACCTCTGCACATTGCTACAATTAAACATTAATCAGATTTGATTTTTAGAGTAATGTGCTACCGTCTTCTAATCTTCTAAGTTATGACCTGATAAAAATTTCACTACCCTAGTTATAAAGTTCTCAATGGGGAAGGATTTTCCATTTAGTGCGTTTTAGTGCAGAGTGGTGTCTTCTATATAAATTTTACACTCTTCTACATCTCTATAGATAAATTAGTTAGAAAATCAGAAGTAGTGACACAAAGGAAACTGACCTTCTAGAGACAAGTTTTCAAAAAATATTCAGTCTCGAGCTTGTCAGAGGTATCTAACTGAAGCAATGGGTAATGTTTTTTATTAACATGAGATGACAGTGTTTGATCGACATATTTCCTTCTTCCCTTTCAGTTTGAAGGGAAAGTCGGTAAATGTGAGCAGGAAACAATGCGTGAACTCTCAAAACTCACCTTAAACGTGAGTTTCATGCAGTTGGTATAAGTATTCGAGTCTGGTTGGTTTGGTCTTTTATTTTTGTTCTTTTGTTTTGGTTTTTTTTCCTAACTGTTGATTGGAAAAAACCCAATCAGCTTTGGATCCCAGTGTGTCAGAATGGACAAATGACTGACTGGCTGATCAGTGGTTACTGTCGAGTTTTTCACTGGGGCTGTGGCTCCTCCGCTCTTGGTCACTGCTGTCCCTGCCACCACTAATTCCTAGACTTAGAGAGAAGCTGTTGTTTAGTCAAGGGATATATGACAAGAAGCAGACAGGTAGGGAATTAACTTTATCGTTTCCCTGAAACTTATCTCTGACTCTATGAACTTGTTTTCAATGGTAAAAAATCCGCTTCAAAACCTTGGAAGTTCAGAGCAACAAGATGGAATGAGCTCTATGTCATAGGTTAGCTCTCCCAGATCATCTGCAGCTTAGAGGTATTTCTTATGTTTTCTTTTTTTCCTCGGAGAGCTAAACCCCCTCTCTTTATTCAATAAAAAAAGTAAAAGATAACTTGATTGTAGGCAAGGGCACAGCATAGGTGGTAGATACTGTTAGAACAGCTTTTGGTGGAACTGGAGACATTCCAACTTTCATTCTGGTTCTTGACGGGTTTAATTAAGCCTATGCTTCTTACTTGAGCTTAGTGCATTGCTATAGCGAATTTGTTTAACACTCTGGCATTTCTACCCCATGCATTGAGGTTTTAAGGGGAGCATCCAATTTTGAATTTGTTTTGTTGAAGTAGTGTAGGCTAGTCAGCCAGTTGCATCTATAAATCACCTTATTAAAATATTGGGACAGATACTATGGGGGGGGTGGGGATGGGAAATGAGTTATGAAGCTGTCCTTTCCCTAAATTGAAAATGTGTCTGGGTCAGAAGAAACACAAACATAAGCAGCAACCTTTTAAAGAATGTTTTAAGCATTTTAAAGGATGTTTTAAAGCTGTTTAAAAGATGGGTCGTATTTTGTCACAGAATCACAGAATGGTAGGGGTTAGAAGGGACCTCTGTGGGTCATCTAGTCCAACCCTCCTGCTGAAGCAGGGTCACCTACAGTAGGTTGTAGAGGACCTTATCCAGGCGGGTCTTGAATATTTCCAGAGAAGGAGACTCCACAACCTCCCTGGGCAGCCTGTTCCAGTGCTCCATCACCCTCAGAGGGAAGAAATTCTTCCTCTTGTTCAGACGGAACTTCCTGTGCTTCAGTTTGTGCCCATTGCCCCTTGTCCTGTCACTGGACACCACTGTCCCTGTGGTGCTTGTGCAGAAAGGATGAAGTTTCTTGGTCCCCTTATAGATGTTCTGAAGTCAGGAGAAATTGATAAGGTTTACTATGAATATGGTGCAAAGGAAGGGTTTGAGAGCCTTGCAGCAGTACTCTCTATATGCTGGAGCTCTGCTCCATTAGGGTTTTGTCGGACTTGGAGAGGTTCAAATGAGCGTGCATGAAGTGGTGGATCCTGTGCTGCTGCACATGAATGTCCTTGCTCCTCTACCCTGGCAGAGGAAAGGCTCCTTTGAGACCCTGATGCCGGTGAGCCGAGCAGCATGGTTCTGCTCCATCTCTTGCGGGAAGCAGTGTTGTGTGTGTTCACCAATGTCAGATGCGTCATGGTCTACAGCATGCTGTGTTCCGGAAGGACAGGCACCGCTACTTGTTCTGATCTTTGGGAGCGTATCACTGTCGCTGTAAACACCGTGCAAGCTGTGGACTGAAAAAACACTCAAACGTATAATCTTGAAATGTCCCCCTCAGCAGTATGATCTCCTTCAAGCCTATAGAGACGATGCTGAATGTGAGTTATGCTGTTGTCCAGAACACAATGTAGTGTAAGAAAAGAAAATACCTTTATTGCTGTGCTCTGTCATAACTGAAAGTTATGTCCAATGTCATTTGTTTTGCTTCTTCCCCCTTAAATTTTACATACTGGGGACATACCTTTTTAAGAGATTACTACCAATAATTCTCTTCTGCTATGTTTCTGTAGTAATATTCATGGTTCTTTGCTTATTTTTGTCAAGGTTCAGTCTGTCTCTGTTTTATCATTCAGGTACTACATCACTCGGGATAATATCCCTGCTGTGCTTGCCATGAAACCTCTGCTAAGCCCTATTCATAAAGGGTTGGTTTTGTTTTTTCCTAGGACTTTAATGAAGACTAACTATCTGGTACATTGGTGAGATCACCAAGAGATTCTGCTGCAGGATCAGTCATAAGGAGGTGTAAGAATGTTTTCAAGAGGAAGAAAATTAACTAATTTTATCTTTCAAAGGCTATTTGGAATAAGGGAGTAAAATATCATGCAGAAATTAAAAAAAAAAAAAAAAATTAAAAATCTGAACTAGTCATTTGACCTATACCTTCAAAGACAGAGCTCTGAATTAACTTCCCTCTGGATCCATCCCCCAGAACTACTTTTTCTAGTCTTGATATCTACTGATTATTTCAAATAGCCGTGGGCACAGGGTAGCGCTATCAAGAAGTAAAAATTCAATGTTACTCAGCTCTTGTTAATACTAGCAAATATGGTAGACTCATGCACTGTTCAGAGGCTCTCTGCTAAATTGATGATAGGAAAAAGGAGACTCGATTTTTGGAAAGTGTGGAGTACATGACCTGGCATGGAGACTTAAGCACTTTGATCTTGAATTCTTTCATGTGTTTTCTTAGAAAAAAACATTCAGCATCTGATATGAAACCAAACAGAAAGCAAGAACCGGCAACTTAAATTTGTAATGGATGTTTCTTTCTAGCAGTTCCTAAATTGAAAACATTGGTGTGTTTGTTTTAATTTCTCAATACATAGTTTATTGGCCTGATCAGCATTAACAGCCTAAAGTGATACTGTTTGTTTTTAATTCAACCAAACTTCTACCAAAAAATGGGTATAGCAAACGCCCCTGTCAAAATAAAAAAAATAAATGGACAAGGTCAAATTCCTGAACCCAGGAAGCTTTTTTGCTCTCAGTTGTTAAAAAAGAGAGATAGATCCACTTGCCAAGTTTTCTTAGACTTCTGAATGGTTCCATGATAATTTTTGGCAGCATTTTAATAGTCAAATACTACAAGCTTGCATTTTAGATTTACTGAAAATGCTGTTGGTCTTTAGAAGTAGTCTTTAAAAGGCACTTTTAATGAGAATAAAACTTGCAGAACATTGAAACAAAATCCTGTTACTGATAGGAAAAAAACCTACATGGTTGTTAGTAGGGAGGGATTTTTGTCCATCATTGCTGCTGTGTGGTTTTACAGCAACTGCTTAAGTGGGGTAGTAAATAGGAAACTGATGTTACTCTTGAAGTCATAGATATGATTTTCCTCAGTGATCTGGCCTAAACTAAGATTTGGTCTTGCAAAGTAAGTGCTTAGCTTTGCCCAACAGAAATCAGTGTGACTGCTCAAAACTCAGAAAGCAATGTGTAAATCAAAGAATATCTTTGGTTTTGGGTTTTTTTTTTTTGGTTTGATGTTTTGGTTGGGTTTTTTTTAGGATCAGAGCTTGAACTAGTATATCTCCCATTTACATTTNTGTTTGTGTGTAGTACCTTGCAGTGATCTTTCTGGGCTGTTGCCCTTGTATGTAAGAAACCAATGCACAGGGCGACTGTCTTGTCCATCAGACATTAATGCAAAGTGTGACAGAAGGTTTATTATTTTGCATGATTTATAGCTTGATCGATAAAATAGGCCCCAAGCAGAAATGCTAACCTCTCCAGATAAAGTCAGTAATGTCACAGTTTTATTATTCATTCAAATGTCTCTAGGGTAGTAACCTCTTTTTTTTATTATTATTACTTCAAATTAATTTCTGGAACTAAGCCTCTGCTTGTGTGTTTGTCTCTCAGTTCTGAGCCTTGGGCAAGTTGTAGGGCTGGGCAGAAGATGACCAGAACAATGCATCTTGATAACCATGACAGTTCTCTCTTAGCCAAAATAAAATACTGTTCTGCCTGAATAGCAAATGAAAAAGATGAAACAGTGTAATGTTTGCTTATGCCTCTAGCAATAAGGTTTTATATTTTTTCCCCTTATTTTCTAGTTTGAGGGGGATGATACCTTGTCCAGAAATGGGCTTTTGTTATTATGGTAGTTCGAAAGGCACATTATGGCCGTTGGAGACTTTTGATTTTCAAGGAAAAATAGTTTGATTTCCAAAGAAAACAGGTTTCTGTAGTCATCACATCCAGCAGTTGATCAATCCTCTTTTCCTCCAACAGCATTTGAACCTTGTTTCAGACAAATTTAGTAGAAGCCTGGGGTATCAAATGTACTGAATTCCTGCCTTTTTTCTTTTCTTTTCTTTTTTTTTTTTTTTTCCTCCTTCTTCCTTTTCGTGAAAATCAGCAGCTCAGTAAGGGAGGGAGACCTGTTAGTCTCCCACTGGGGGAAAGGTAAGGAAAACTCAGATATTATCCATTCTGTTTGGCAGTAGCAGAATGGTCAATCAGCATTTGAATATTTTGGCCAGGTGGCCAGCTTGTGTGTAACTTCAGCCTGGGGAAGACATTTCCTGTCTTTTATTAGCGTGGCAGAACATAAGAAAATATTAGGGGGAACAGGTAAACTAAATGTTTTGAGAGGTTGCAGGGGTCTTGAGAGGGGGACTATAGACATGGGAGGGAGAGAGGAACATCAGAGACGAATCAGATAAGAAAATTGCTTGGTTAATTATGCTTATAGAACAGTCTGATGATTCCCATGAAATAGAAATGGTAAGCCAAGAGCAGCTCTACTTGTTTTCTTCTTTTCAATGTGGCAGAAATTTTCATTTTTGGACTCCAAATGTTCTTCTGAAAAGCAGCACTCTAAGAAGCGCAGAAATCCCACAGCGCATTTCACATTTAAGTATTATTTTATGTTGATTTTGTGAAGCTTAAGACACCTAGCTCAGCTTGTACCAAGCTAATAGGTAATTTTGAAAATTGATTTACAAATGGACCAAGACAGCTATCAATGTAATATGTGCTAACAAAAAAAGAGAAACCTGGTGAAATCTAAAGCCAGGTTTCCAAAGTTTGGGGTATTGAACTTTGTACTAGAAGCATTCAAAGAATTGTTAATAAGGTTTATTTTACCAGGAAAAAGGAATAGCATCAGCCTCAGCTCATTGCAGATGTGATTAAAAGTCTCTGGCACTTCTTGAATTTTCAAAATAACAGATAGACTTGAGATATATGAAGCTGAAAAGAAAGTATTTTCAAATAGGTTAAAATAGCTTTTAAAATTCAGTGGGTTTTATAGCTTGTCCTCAACTCTTAACTGCCTTGAATTATATCCACCTGTGACTGTAATAGCTTGAATGAAGGTAAAAGTATACAGTACTACGAGTAGTGCTCAGATGCAAAATTTACAGTATTCTCATTGCTTTGCTGGGTCAAGGCTCCAAGCTGTAGGAATATGAATATATTAGAAGCCCATATTGTACAGCAGGGGGGAGAACTTAATGAGGCAGATTCAGTATGATTTCAGGCAACTGACAAAACTGGTTTATAACTGCAGAAAGAATATAAGTTATGTATGAAGTCCTTCCAGCTAAAAATAATAGTTCATATAGTTTCTCAGTGTGGGGGTCCAGTGAAAATATTGCTGTGATATACATTAGTAGACTTTTAAGTATTAGCAAAAAGCTTCTAGAATATATAGTTTATTGATGCTTGTTTCTGTTGCTAAACCAAAATATTTATAGCAATATGTAATGAGTGGATTATCATTCATAAAATATGCGGTCATAAAAATGAGAAATAGTGGGCTTATTAGTGGCATTCAGCAGTAGAGAGGCTGTCTGTTAATGGTTTCCTCTTTCTCTAGTCATTATCACTGCAGCTGTGAATTACAGTATTACATTTCAGTGGATTCACTGGAAGAATTTGTCCAGATAAAAAATAATAATTACAAAGAAAGGAAACAAAATGGTTTGGTTTTTTATCCTGCCCTAGCAATTATGATTACAATTCTGACTGAGACGTGCAGAATTTACTCTGGAATTTTGACTCTAACGCAGAACAGCTATGGTAATATATTGAAGAGAAATTGTTACTCACATAAACAAACTGATTTTGTAATCATTAACTTTACATATAACAAGAATTTGGTTATACAGACATAAGTAAATGTTACATATGATCCCTTGCTGAAGTCAGCTCATATTGTGAGTGGACTATTTGCATAAGTAAGCAATTTGAGTCAGCTCTTGATGAAATGGGCATACTTGGTCAAGTAAAAGTGCATGACATGCCATTCTCACTTTTATTTTATTTCTGTCTCCATTCTCACTTTTATTTTATTTCTGTCTCCATTACTGATTTTGAAGTCTATTTCTGTTAGGATCTTTAGAAATCATCATCGACTCCTAAACAATTTGTGTTTCCCCACAATCATTATTGGAAAAAAGAACACCAAAATAAATAAACAAACTAAACCCAGCAGATAGCAACTGCAAACCAAAGTGCTTTCATGTAGAGGAATGATTCATTCGTTGGTAGTTCTTATTAATATCAGTTGTAAAAAGACCAAGACTGTAATCATGTTTTTTTGAAAAGATTATAAACGTACAAAGTGAAACTAAACATAAAGCATATGTTTCCCAGAAAGTCTCTGTAGCGGGTGAAGAGGTTATATTCTCTTTTCCGAGGTCACCTGTGGAGATGTTCAGGGATGCAAAGGCTAGTAAGTTGTGAAGTGTTATCTGACATTCAATGAGTCAGTTTTATTTATATGTTGGTCTTTGAAAATCTTGCTTTTGTTATTCTGGGGGCTGTTCGCAGTCACTCTTCCTAAATAACTTAAGTATTTTGAAAATTATAGTTTGAATTACATGAATTGAAACAATACCCTATACCTGCATATGACGAGTAATAAAGGAATGACAGTATTTACAAAAATGAGAGCAAAACTAATAGAAGTGTAAAGTTTTTTAAGTATATGAATAAATTAATCTAGTACCAGTTATTGTAGACTGCTGTATGATCAACTCATGTTGGCTGAATTTTGTGGGCATTACAGCAGAAGTTCTTTGTGAATAAACATTTGAAGGCCATATAAAATATTTTGCAAAGTGCTACATGCTCAGTGAACAATTAGGAGAAACAGCAGATGCTTTTTTAGGAAAAATGAAGAAGAGGAGCCCCATGCCCATCATTGATTTCCCTGTGGAGTACAGTAATATGGCTGATGGGAGACACTAGGATCCACAGAAGGAGGGAGTAAATTCTAGTGAAGGCAGAAGTGGGTAATGATCTGGCCAGATCTGAAGGACCTCTGTAGCTGTACGTCTTACTGGTTAAGTGATTAATTAATACATCTGGTTTTGTCCATCTCTATTTGTGTTGAGTCTTATTCTCAGTGGAAGTGAGCTGTCTTATTTATGAATTTGAAAACTTTAGTGTTTCTGGTGCTTTGGAGCAGGATTGAAACACTGGTGTACTTCAAATTCACCTGAATGAGCACTAGTAAACTTAAAGCTGGTATTTTAAGGTATGAAACCTGTGTATATGAGGTTATTTTACATACATTTATTTTCATGCTATGTGCTTTCTGGGCTTAAAGCTGAAATCAAAGCATAAATGGCTAACAAACTGTTCTAAAATAGCTTGGTTTGGCACACAACTCACTGTGGCCCTCCTTCCTTTGCTAAAATGCAGGTGTTTCTACACATTATGTTTCTAATGTTTTTTGGTAAGCCAAGCAGAAGAAAGAGGGCTGAAATGCAAATTGTTCTAGAATTTCCTGAATAGGGTTTGTGTGCTGACTTGCTGAAGTCAAAATTTATCTTGGGAATTTGCAGGTTTTGTCAACACATGCAGGATGGTCACTGGAGTAGAGGGTGCTGTTTCTGTTGGTGTTAGTGAAGGAGCAGATGCTTGTCCTGTTGAACAGCTGATAGACTCAAGAGTTAGGCAGTCACCCAGCATACAGCAGACAAAGGCTCAAGTTTTACTTCAACTTATTCAGACAAACAATCCATATTCTCCCACATTCCTCATGCGCATTCCCATCGTCAGGGTATTTCAGGCTGCTTTCAGATTTTTTACGGTTTTGTGTAATTAACAAATTTTTAACAGGATTTGAAAGTTTCTTCACTGAACATGGACATTTCTGCTCTGGCTTTCTCTGCACCTGCTAATTCATGATTTTGTCCTTACTTATCTGACAAGTTTAAAACCTGAGGTATTTTTATAATCTAGGAGGTTAAATGTTTGATTGCAGTTCTACATTTCCATGGATCTGAGATTTGTATTGAAATTGAGATTTATGTTGGCAGTGGTAAGAGACTTCTAACTACTAACATGCAAACAGTCAACTCTTGGACACTGAAAATGTCTCTCTTCTATCAGTTGCTCTTCCAGTGGTGTGGTTTTTGCGGATGGGAGCTTGTGTGTGTGTGTCCCTGTAAGCCAATAAGGAGTTAGGTAGGTGCAGGGTAGCTGTGGTGGCAGCGTGTCTATTTATTGATGAGAAACCTCAGAAGGAAATGGTGTGGAACAGAAAATCAGCTCAGATGAAGTCAGTGTCGGATTGCAGGAGATAGTACGTTTTGTGATGTATGTGGTGGTGAGACCCAACAGGATCTGATTCACCTCTGCCTCTGCAAGGTCACCATCTCTGACAGATTTAGTAGGAATTCCCTGATTCCCAGACACATGGCCTTGTCCAAATTTAAGTTGTAGTGGCAGTTTTGATTTAGATTGCAGATTTACACTCCTCATCGAGTGCAAACCAGTGGGGATTTGGCCAGAGTGGAGGAGCTGTGTTCAATCTTGGTGTGTAGTCCCTGTTTGATGTATGGGCTACATCTGCATTAGCAAGTAACGCAGCTCAAGAAAGGCGGATTTGTAGGGAAGAATGGTTGATGCCGGGGACCTAAAGCAACACTGCACATATTTCAGCAGACTTGTCTTCAGGCTAGCATTAGTCTGGTTCAGTAAACTGAATGTCCATTGATGATACTCCTGGAGCCCAGTTTAGCTTAGTCCCAAAGATACCCATTTGATGAACGCTTAGACATCATGCTTTGGTTCGCATCTTGGGCAAAGTGGGAACAAAGGGGAGGTTTGATTCAGTAGTGGAGCCCTGATGTGATGTAAGGCAGTACCCAACCCCTCCAGAGGTTCGATGAGTCCTTCTGGCTGCTTAGCTGCCAGCCACCTCTTGTGAGGCAGATACCCCTCTCTGAACAGGCAGGGCACTTGCGTTTTGGAAACGATGTCCTACAGTTTTCTAGGGCAGAAACTAATTTCGACAACAAATAACCCAAAGAACAGAGGATTAAGGCCTTTCCTGGTTCTAACAAGTGGAAGGAGGAAGTAATTTTCCTTTATTAGCACAACTCTGTTGACTGCAGCAGAGAATACAGCTCTATTCTGTTGGTTAATATCACTTTTACTAAAGCAAGGGTGAGTCTCCAAAATGCTTATATCAGCATAAGGCAAAGGCTGTTGCATAATTATTTTTATGACCAGTGGCAGCTTACTTGCTGACATATTTTGCATGAAGATTTTTGACAGGTGTTCAAAATGGGGCTATAGTTAACATATGTCTTGCTATATTTTGCAGGTACTGTGGTAATGTGTGTGTTTTAAACTCCTACAAAGATCAAGTGACACTAATTCTTCACAAGTTTCAGATACGGGATTAAATTCAAACTCTTCTTCAGGCAAATAGAAGACCACAGAAGACCAGTACTAGTTATTACACTTTCTATGTGAGACAGTTGCAGAATTTTCTAGAATTTACAGTTATATTGGTACACTTTGGGACAGCACAGAGAGAGTGCATAAGGAGTCTAATAAGCCTTTTTCTGAACATTACGTCATTACTGATGGCAAATGTGGAAAGATGTTCTAAAAATGAAAACTAACTGTAACAAAAAAAACAAGGAGTAAGAAGGGCCACAATGGTTGAAATGTACTAATGAAACTCTCTGTAGGTTGTTCATATTATGAGCAGTCAAGAATCATGCATAATTCAAAAGTGCAATTGCTAACAGTAGGCTCACGTAAGATCATTTCAATTTGTTTCTCTGGACATGAGAAATTGATCTTTGAAGTGATCCCTGATGAGGTTCTGCGTGGTCCTGTCAGCATCTTGGGAGAGGATTGTTCTATTTTCCCTCTTGCACTGGTGAATATTTATGGGATGTAAAATAGGAATAAGTTTAATTATGTGTAGAGAGGGAAATATATGCAGTTCTGAGCAAGACACTTCTTTGTAAAATCTACCTGAAACTCTGACAGGTAGTTTGCACTAATTTCAGAATTAAGTTTTGTTGCTTGTGGGGTGTGTGTGTGGACATACAGGTGTGTATTTGTATGTGTATTTTAATTTTATTTTTTAAATTCTCCCTAATTTTAATAGTGATGACTATGTTGCTATTTCTTTTGTTATAATGCTAAGAGAGAGGCCTACAGCAGTTTGCAGTCTAAACAGCTAAGGCACAATACATGTAGGAGAAAGGGAGTACCATCATTCTTATTTTCATGCGGATAACCAGATCTTACTTGGTATTGCTCAAAAAGCTACACAGCAAAACTCTGAAGCAAACTTACCTGTTCTCATCTTTAAAGTCAAGCTGCGTCCAGAAGACCAGAATTCTTCATAGAGAAAATACTTAGAGAAGCTATGTCCCCAGCTGAGTTTATGTTCACAGTTGTTTCGCCCATGCTTTCCACTAAATGGTAGAAATAATTCCCTCCATCTGCTTCTTCTCTTGGAATATTATTCAGAAAACATTGAGTTTTCTGACATAGAGAGATACTTCAGTCTGTAGAACTTCAAAGATACTTTTATTTTTGCTTTTGTGTGACATATTATTACAAAAATGTTTGATATAGTTTTTTTCATAGGAATGAAGTGCTACGTGCCAGTAAGTGACAGGATTTGAGCTGCACATAGCTTGCCAGCTGCTAATTGCTAAGTGAATTGTAGGATTAGGGCCAGGCTGTATTAAGAGCATTCAATAAGGAAAAAATTTGGTGAGGTGAAAAATTGCTTGAAAGTGTCATATGATCTGAATTTCTTAGGAGAGGTACAGTAGCAAAAATGACTTTGAAATGAGCAACTGACTTGTTTTAAACAACAAGTCTTGCAGATTTGTTCTGAAGAGGAAAAAAATTATCAGGTTTGGGATTTTTTTTTATGCACAAGTTCAGTAGAAATCTTTCACATGTTGTTACTTAGTATGTCAGTGTACTGTGGGTGTTGAAAAGCTAGTGGGGGCTTTGCAAGCATGTGCAGCAGATGTACAGTGTGGGGAAAAACCAATCCACAGTGAGTCAACAAACACAACCTACTTTGTCTATGGACAAAATGCACGCATCTAAAATTTGCAGTTGAAGGGAGCTATGCTGAATAAATTACTTGCATCATTTAAAGGTGCATTTCATAGAAGCTTCAAAATATTGGCATGATGCATACTTCTGTGGTCATCCTTCCACTTTGCTGAAAAAGGATGAGTTCATTTATTTTTTAAAAGGAAGTACATCAGATAAGTCAGGAAAGGTAAAGCAGCGAGTGCTTTGTGGGCAGACAGTGCACTGGAGGTGGGGTTTCATTTTCTTCTTCCACGGGCTTGTTGTGAGACCTCTGGTATGTGATGTAGCACCTCTTGTGCTTTTTCTGTCTCTTTGTACTTCTGTGATTTTGCACTATTTGTTACAGCAGTATGCAAGTATCTGTAAACATTCACAAAAATAAGCTAGAGCACATCCGATTACTGAGAAGATTTCCTTCCCAGTGTGGCAGTGGTGGGTGTAGGACCTTCCTTGGGACATTCCCGGTAAAGGATATTACCTCCAAAACTCTGTTGCTGTTTTCATACGTTGTTGTCACTAAATGGTGATTTTTAAAAACGCGTAGAAGCTTACATAGTCATTGGTATAATGCTTTAGAAATCTTACGGATCTGTGATATCACTCACAGGAATCAGGGAGACTGGGAGACAAAGTCTGGAGGAAGCAAGGGTCTTATGAAGGACTGAAGCAGATTATTCAGAACAGCTATGCAGAAAGAAACATAATTCAAGAGTAGTCAACATCATTATGTGTCCCTCACCCAACCCCGTCTGTGGCCTCCTGTGCAGGGAACGTGCATAGACAAAAGGTTGGGACAGCCGTGGAGTCTATCTCCTCTTTGGCCTCTCTGTGCCTTGGCTGACATCCTCTGAATAAAACAGAAGCATGCCGAGTTGCATCTGCAGACCTTCTTGAGGAATAGGGAGGATTTAGGCAAAAGGCACGTGTGCTAATTGCAGCACTGTAATTGATCTGTTTTTCTGTGGGATACTGAAATCCAAAGTCAAAACACTCCCATAAAAAGTTAATAAACAGAGATGCTTTATTGTATTTTTATGGCCGCAGTCTGCCATCAGTAACTGAGCATACATATTTTTTTTTTTTTCTGTTCCATGTAATTTGCATGAGTAGTGAATTGAATAATTGTGTTTCTGGGGATTGTTATTGTTTGGTTTTCTGTTTTTCTGGGAACTCTTAGCAGACATGCAGAAAAAGCACAACGTAGCTCACATCTGAAGTCAGGGAAAAGAAACCAGGCTACTTTTCTCATATTTTTTCATGAAAGACAGCAAACTATTGGAAGGTGAAGTGATCTGACGCTGCTTGGAAATTGAAATATCGTGTAACAGTAGTTCAGAGCAGGCAAGAAATCCTGTCCTCATCACTGTGCAGTGCAGTCTGTGAATATATTTGCAGTTTCCTGAGCAATCTGAATACTTTTAAGACAGTGAACTAAAAATGAAATTATATGCAAATGACAGTATTTTACTAGTTACACCAAAAATGCCACTTTCAGTATTTCCAGTAATGTTTAATACTTTATGAACTTTGATGCTTTAGTTGCTAACAAAGGAGTAACTTCAGATTTTCCATGCAAGAAACTTCTCCTTTATAACTAATAATTGTAATAATGTAGTTATAGTTATAGCAATGTACCATTATGTGCAAATAATGCTCTGAATGCAGTGTTCCTTTTGCCAGAAGTAAAAATTACTTTTATACTGCAAATTATTTTGCCAGGCTAGAAAGAAACTGCGTGAATGCTTGGGTCAAACTTGCATGTAAACGGTGTTTTTAGCACACAAGTATTTCCACATTCAGTGAAGTACATCAACAGCTTAGGCAGTAATGTCAGACAACTAAAACCCTTTTCTGAACTGAACTACTGGGAGTTTTCCTTCTGCAAGAAGGTACAGTTTTATGGCTTGCTACGTTCTGGTGTAGATCCAAAGAGGAGCAAGGGCTAGAGCAAGAACCAGGATTTTGCACAGGATGGAGATACAGAATTTCTGTTTGCATTCTAAGATGTTCAATTTCTGATGCCTAAAGTATTGTTAGTTAAAAAGCACTGTCCAGATATCAGCTAATTAACCTCCAAAACACGTGTGTAAGATCCTGATGTTGACTGGATGGTACTGAGACACACACACTGTATGAGCTTTGCTAAGGTACTTACATTGGATCTTTAACTGTAATGTTCGAGTACCTTGCATTCACTGTGGCTTTTCTTCCCGGTATTCGCTGAAGTATAGAAAGTAGTATCTTAACCTTGAATTGCTGCTTCTATGGGACACCAGCTGCAACAGATTGTGATTTGCCCAGGTCTGCCCACTGAGTCAGTGGGAGAATGGTGAGGAATTCAAACCAAGCTGTTGCTTGTCTCCAGCTGCAAGCGCTATGTTCTCCACAGTGCAAAGATGCTCAATTGCATCTCATGTCAGTCCTGAAATTTCTGGGCTAATTGCTCTTATTTTTTACTTTTTTTTTTTTTTTTTTATTTCAGTACCCCTTGATTGTGCAACAGAGAAAAGGATGTGTAAAAACGAGAGAAAAGTAATCTTTTAATAAAAACATGCATGAAACACTGGAGACCCTAAACTCAAAGTGTCTCCTGAATAAGTGTTGGGTTTTCTGTTTGGTTTTAGTTTTACATAAACCGTCTGTACCTAAGTTCAATAACAATATCCGAAGACTTAAATTGAATATTTTCTATTTTCCCTCCTAAAGATTAGGTTAAGATTATATAAATGCAAAAGAATTGGAATGTATAGTAGTTCATATTAAAAAAAACTTGTTAAGGGACTAAATTACGCACAGTCTGTATTTAGTTTTGTGCAAGCTTTCTGTAAAATAGCAGAACAGGAAATCTGTGGAAAAAGTAATTCTGTTAGTAAGTAAGATTGCTTCCATGCGGCTATATTCTTGAGCCTTTTAGGCCTTTGTTACTGAAATAAAAAAGCATTTGATCACAGAATTGAAGAAATCAATTATTTCCAAATATTCTAAAAATTTGTTCTGAAATTTAGTTTAACCCAAGATTTCTCCCTATTTCCTTTTCATTTAGCTATTTCAGTAGTATCTATTTTTGCCTCAAGAAGTGCTCTGGAATGTGAACTGTTTCTGTTTAGAATCATAGAAATCATAGAAAGTTTTGGGTTGGAAGGGACCCCT
>Ga0065711_1027203_pt1 | contig 52712 bp, 28 predicted proteins | sample Hoacrofraction12_FD_59098 | JGI IMG/M metagenome (GOLD analysis project Ga0065711, IMG submission 59098) | Hoatzin crop microbial communities from Cojedes, Venezuela - Epithelial fraction 12 v2 (version 2) | ecosystem: Host-associated > Birds > Digestive system > Esophagus > Crop | place... | reverse complement strand
GGGGGGGGGGGGTGGAAGCAAAAATAAAGCATTTGCAGTCACATGCTATGCACATATCTCTCTGAGCTCTCTAACTTCTGAGATTTCAACCAAATACAGCAGGAAAAAAGATTTCAAAGTAATTTTTGCATGTTTTTTGACAACAGGAAGAGAGAAACTTTGTGTTCCCTCTTCTCCCAGAGGCTGGCTGCAGCAAGAGCACACGTCATACCAAAACTCATCAACAAATGCCAGGCTGTAGGGATGAGGCTTTGTTCATTTTCACGCTTACAGAACTGCTTGTCTCCTTGAAGAGGAACACTCAATTATGCAGGCTAAGGAAATAAAATGGTTTTGTTGCCATAGTGGAAGTGGTAAGAGAAGGCAGGCAAGGTGCTAGCTAAGAACTTCAGAAATGAGCATTGAATTTTTTAGTTTGCCCCTAACTTCTTGGACAGGCGATGTATCTTTTTTAGTAGTTTAGTTTCCCACCTATAACGTAGTTTTCTGCTCTAGAAGAATACAAAGAGGAAAAGTAAGTTTGAGGCTGTGAAATGTGATGGTAATAGGGTTTATGTGAAAAGTAGAATGAAATTTAGGGAGTTCTCTTAAAACAGTTTCTTATTTTGTCTTTATTTGGAAATGGTTTGGCTGCCTTTCTGGTGAACACTTTCTGGTGGATTTTGTTGTCAGAGGCTATATTTTAAGCTTGAGAACGTAGAATGTTTTGGCAGCAAATTTTGGCGAAGAAAGTGGTTCGTAGTGGCAGTATAGGAACAGAAGGAACAGTCACTGTTCCCATAGTGATACAGCAAAAGCTGTTTACCTAAATGTCACTGCAGTAGGAAAGGAAATTTGGGGGAGTTAATGTTAGATGTCTCAGAAGATACAGTAATCTTCCATAAGGTGTTTCATGTGTATCTGAAAATGTTAATGTTAAGCCTCTATTTGTTATATTAGTAGCACAAGCACTCCTCAATGTTTTTTTTGGTGGAGAGTTCAGTGACTTCCAGGAACAGGTGATCTGTGGATGAAGCCAAGGCAGGCAACATCCTGTTCAGCAGAAATTGCACATAGCCAAAGAAAGCATGATGTTTCAAGTGTGCATAAATATGCTAATGTGAACTGTCCAGCTGGTGGGAATGGCAGCACCAAAGGTGACACAGGGTTGACAAGGGTATTTTTAGAAACGCTTGCAGCAGCGTTAATATTGATCCAAATATTACGTACTTCTTAGCCACAAACAGTTATTTTAAATATATACATAAAAGCTCAAGTAGAGGACCTTAGTACTCATTTTACTCAACGAGTGCTGGGACGGAGGCGTTGCATGATGTTGCGTTTACTTCGCTGTTTATGTACTGGTCAGTGCAAATTCTGGAATCATGTAAGGATTTTAGCTTGCGCACTAAACAAATAACTAGGTCGATAAAAGTTTCATTTTTGTAATAGTAAGTGTTTGAAATAAGTATTAAGTAGGAAAAATAGGGCATTAAGTGCAGGGTAGGAAATGAATTTCATCAAAAGTTGTGGGAGAAATAGGGTTCTGGAGACTTTTTTACACTGAAATTTTCAGTAAAGATAAGTAATCAGTTAAAGTGTGGATTAGATTAACTGTCTTCTGGAGTGTTGCACAGTAAGGGGGATGGGGGTGAAGAGCAATGACTGTTGGAATTATTGTCCACACAGTGGCTCTGTGTGGGGGTTTATCTAGTCTCCTTTGTCCGTGTTTGTGAATGAGACTGCTTCAGAAAGCATCAGAAGAAAAGCAACAACTGGAAATGCTAATGGGAAGAAAGCGAACTTAAAAGAGCAACTGCTCAAAGATGGTGTATTTTAGTGTGGTATGACATAGTGCTTTTTAATAAATAATCTGAATGGGCTTGATCTGTTCTTTGAACAAAGATAAGGCTATGCTAGATCATCTTGCACATGCTTTGTTCTGTTCCAGTGAAAATCGTGTGAAGATTTACAGATGATTTTGAGGCCTTGAAATGAGCAGGTGTTCAGTGAATGGAGGGTTTCCAGTGAGGGGTTAAGTACCATTGTAAGCATGTCAGAGTTGTCTTTTTCTTGCCTTTGTGCAAGTGTAGAGGTAATAAAATACAAATGTGTTAGCGTATAACCTTCAGGCAAATTGATCACGATGAGTGAGTTAAGAAAACTATGGATTTCACTCTTGTTTGCAGTAAGGCATTTTGAAGAGTTTGAGATATATAGCCTGCCCTATTATTAGCCAATAATCTCAAAATAAGTCACTGACAAATGTGAAGGACAAATTAGGGTGCTAGAGGTCCAGATACTCAGGCTCTTTTCCACTTATTTGATTGCTCATTCCTTTTTCCACTTTTTCTCATTCTTCTCTAGAAGAAAGCTGATAGTGGAGGCTCCAAGCTGATATTTCCACCATGATAACATAGTTTTCATCTTGGCAAGTAGTAGAAGCTCACCTGTTCTTCTGTGAACTAAACCTTGAAGGACATGGACTGATAAGTAACCTAATCAACTGTCCATGAACTTACAGGATCTGGGCATCTCTTCATAGTAATTGTTTACAGATTCATAGTCTGCGTAATTATATAGTGCTGATGCCTACTCTTCACTAAACTATTAGGGAGGTCATTGAGAACAGAGATACTTCAGTTTCCTGGGCAAGGGGCAGATATGTGGGCTCACATTTGTCTGGAGGAGGCATTTCCTCGACCGACAAGCAGCGTTCAGTGTGCCAGACACTCCTACACAGGGTCAGCACTCAGCATGTAAGGTGATGGTGAAACATCAGTTGTTTTCTGCATTGTGCAATCTGTAAGCCCTTCTCAGTTTGTGAAGACAAGACAGGGGAATCTTAGGGTGGGAGAGCACAAGTTTTTCTATCCTTTCCGCTCTAAAGCTTTGGAGGAGTAACCGTGAGTAAAATGTCCATGAGTTTACCATACATAGGGGCATTTCAGGACATAGCCTGCAAAGCTGTGATCATGCATCTTAGTAAAGACTTGCGAAATTGCAAGTGCTTCCTCACTTTTACTTGCTGTTACTCCAATCATGAATAGTGCATGGTAAAGCCCTGCTGGAATGACAAAGTCCTTCAAGCTGAATCCTTGAATTTGAATGTTACTGTATGTAAGTGTGCAGTGGAATATTTGTTTCTCTTAAAAATGAAAAAGGTGTTTATCTTGACTTAGAAAGGGAAGTGAAAAGGGCTTACTCTGTTTTGAGATGTAATTCTCTTTTGAAGAAGTCAAAGGTTCTGGACTTCTCCGTATTACAGATGAAACTGCATTGCTTGAAGATTTGAGTCTCTTCTGCATTTTAACAATCTGACAGCTTAGCAGTAGTAATGGTGGTGGATGCTTCACTAGAAATGAATTTTATAGCTTGGTTTGTAGGTGAATAAAGACATTTCACGAAGTGTATTCAAACATTATAGAGTATTATCATTCTATCTAAAAGACAAAATTTTGACTGAAATTTTTATTTTAAAATTGTTTATCCTTAAACTAAATATCAGTCTTTGTATCTTTGTGTGATGACTTGATTAGAAATGATTGGGTGCTACTTCCCCAGCTGTAGAATGAATCACCTTATGCCAACTTTTTGATGCCTGCTCACGTTTTAAATTAATGCGTTTTACTTGCAGTTAAGATGTGTTAAACATGATCACTTAATGTGTAAGGACTTAGCTAATAAGTGATAAACTGCTGTGGTCCTATGATCACGTGAAAACACCTAACTCCCATGGAGCAGATAAGTTTTCAGCTTTCAGACAGTAATTAATTCAGATTGTAATTACCCCATGGGAAATGGTCCTCAGGGACAGGGGGGCATAACAGAGCTGTAAGATCTTTGAGGATGCTTTCCACAGAGCACAGGAGCTCTCAGTCCCCAGGTGTAAGAAGTCAGACAAGGAAAGGAAGAGATGGGCATGGCTGAGCTGAGATCTGTTGGTCAAACTAAAGGGCAAGAGACAACTGCACAGACAGTGGAAGCAGGTACAGGTATCTTGGGAAGAGTATGGGGATGCTGCCTGGTTGTGTAGGGATGAGGTCAGGAGGGCCAAAGTGCAACTGGAGCTGAACTTGGCCAGGGATGCAAAAAATAACAAGCAGGGCTTCTACAGGTATGTCAGCCAGAAATGTAAGGTTAAAAAAAGCGTACCCCTCTGATGAGCAAGAACGATAACCTCGTATCAACAGATGAGGAGAAGGCTGAGGTACTGAACAACTTTTTTGCCTCAGTCTTCACTGGTGACCTGTCTCCTCGCCTCTCCCCAGTTGATGGACTGAAAGACGGGGTCCAGAGGGGCAAAGCCCTTCCCACTGTAGCGGAAGACCAGGTTTGGGACCACCTGAGGAACCTGAACATGCATAAGTCTATGGGACCTGACAAGATGCATCCCAGAGTCCTGAGGGAATTGGCTGATGTCATTGCCAAGCCACTCTCCATGATATTTGAAAGGTCATGGCAGTCAGGCGAAATCCCTGGTGACTGGAAGAAGGGAACCATTGCACCCATTTTTTAAAAAGGGTAGGAAGGAGGACCCTGGGAACTGCTGACCTGTCAGCCTCACCTCAGTGCCTGGGAAGATCATGGAGCAAATCCTCCTAGAAGCTATGCTAAGGCACGTGGAGGCCAGGGAGGTGATTCGAGACAGCCAGCATGGCTTCACCAAGGGCTAGTCCTGCCTCACCAACCTAGTGGCCTTCTGCGATGGCGTGAGTAGATCAGTGGGCAAGGGAAGAGCTATGGATGTGATCTGTCTGGACTTCTGTAAAGCGTTCAACACAGTCCCTCACAACATACTCTCTATAAATTGGAGAAATACGGATTTGATGGGTGGACTATTCAGTGGCTAAGGAATTGGTTGCAATGTCGCAGCCAGAGGGTAGTGGTCAATGGCTCGATGCCCAAGTGGACGCCAGTGATGAGTGGTGTCCCTCAGGGGTCCGTACTGGGACCAGTGCTGTTTAACATTTCCATCAATGACTTAGTGGGATCGAGTGCACCCTTAGCAAGTTTGCAGACAATACCAAGCTGAGTGGTGTAGCTGACACACCAGAAGGACGGGATGCCATCCAGAGTGATGTGGACAAGCTTGAGAAGTGGGCCTGTGTGAACCTTATGAGGTTCAACAAGGCCAAGTGCAAGGTCATGCATCTGGGTTGGGGCAACCCCTGCTGTCAATACAAGCTGGGGGATGAGAGGATTGAGGGCATCCCTGCCGAGGAGGACTTGGGGGTACTGGTGGATGAAAAGCTTGACGTGAGCCACCGATGCGTGCTCGCAGTCCAGAAGGCCAACTGTATCCTGGGCCGCATCAAGAGAAGCGTGGCCAGCAGGTCAAGGGAGGTGATTGTGCCCCTCTGCTCTGGTGAGACCCCACCTGGAGTACTGTATCCAGCTCTGGAGCCCCCCAGCACAAGAAGGACATGGATGTGTTGGTCCAGAGGAGGGCCACAAAGATGATCCGAGGGCTGGAGCACCCCTCCTGTGAGGACAGGCTGAGAGAGTTGGGGCTGTTCAGCCTGGAGAAGAGAAGGCTGTGGTGAGACTTTAGAGCAGCCTTCCAGTACCTGAAGGGGGCCTGTAGGAAAGATGGGGATAATATTTTCAGTGGGACTTGTTGCAATAGAACAAGGGCAATGGCTTTAAACTAAGGGCAGGTAGATTTAGACTAGATATAAGGAAGAAATTTTTTACGATAAGGGTGGTGAAACACTGGAACAGATTGCCCAGAGAAGCAGTGGAGGCCCCATCCCCGGAAACATTCAAGGCCATGCTGGATGGCTCTCTGAGCAACCTGATCTAGTTGAAGTCACTGCTCATTGCAGAGGGGTTGTTCTAGATGACCTCTAAAGGTCCCTTCCAACCCAAAGCATTCTATGATTCTATGAATTAAATGTTAGAATTCTTGTAACTCTGAGTAGGATACACAGTCTTGGGGGATTGTACTTTAAGTCAAGCCTAGATTCTGGATATTGCACATAGACCTTGCCTTTCTCAATAGCTAGCTTCATAATTCAACTACTGTGCCTGTTTTCAGATCAGAAGAAGCTTATCTTAAGTTTTTTATATTTTGCCATTCATAATATTAACCCTATTATGGGTACTTTTCTGCATCTGGTTAACCCTTTCTTAAGGCTAAAGGCAAAATACCAAAGGCTGTGCTCCCCAGAAGAAGACGGAAGGATTCACTACCTTTGAAAACGTATCGATAAGTACACGTTATAGAAAAATGGTCAAAAAATCAGAGTGGATTACTTCTTGATAAATGTCATGGCTTCAAGTTGGAATTTACTCTGTCAATAACTGTTAGGTTGATAAAAAACTTATGAGAATTGATTCCATAATTTGTAAGTTGGTTATGTGTTACATGTATATTCACTCTACCAAAATATTTGGGTTCTGGTGCATTTTATTATGTAGTTTTTCCTAATATGGTTTTTCTTCCCTTATGGGTAGTTTTTTATAAATAGTGAGATTTCATTGACAAAAATAGTAACACTTCAAAATACATTAAAATTGATGAATGTTTTCCCTCAACTTCAGTGATAGTTGGATACTGTTATATTTTCCACTAATACGTGCGATGATTACTTGATAATTTGATGCTATATCTATTCAAGAATGCTGTGAGTTGTGAAAAATATCACATATTTTAACTTATAGTTGCTAGCTGTGATTTTTTGTATAAGCTTTAACAAGCAGTAATATGTGTGCTATGTGGTTTGCAGTGACTTTCATAGCTGGAAATAACTGTAAGAAAAAAGTCAAAGGCATGCTTAGAAATTCTTTGTTTGGAGGGCTAAATCTGACCTGTATTCTGCTGTCCTAATTGTGCATAGTGATTGGAGACCTTTTCAGCTTGGACAGACACAGATCCTCCAAAGGGCAGAATCAAGCGCTCAGCTTTGTTTTTATTTTATAATACAGTGTGTGTATATATACATATATCAGCCTAAAATACAGCAATGTGTTTGTTCTGAGCTATAGATTTCTAGTCTGCATACATTGTGTTTATGTAAATTTGACAAGCATTCATGAGACTAAAAAAGACTATTATTGGTTATTTTTATTGATAATTTAAGCACTGTAATTAGTTGGAAGTTAAATGTCAAGATCTTTCTTTCAGTTAGGATGTGCCCCAAAATTAACTTGGTCATGCTAGAATCAACTCTGTGTCTTAGCAAAATTTCCTTAATGTGGGAACAGCAAATTGTAACAGCTGTGCTGGGTTACAGCAGCAAGCTCCTGGTCCTGGCTCTAACAGACTGATAGGGGATGTATGGGGAAAGAAATAAATGCATAGTACTGGATCCAGCAGCCCTCATTTCAAGAACTTTGACGCAGAGGTAGGGTCTTTGTGTTTAATGGTTTTAGATGAGATGGTACACATCACAGTTAATAATTTAGTAATTTCATGCCATTCTTTAAATCTTTTGAGAGAATGTCATCTGGTCATTGTGCTTTTTTATTGTTCTCTTTTTTTTTCTAAAGATGCTTCAGCTGAGAGAGATTTTCTAACATCTCCCCCATATAAAAACATTCCATTATGGAGCAATCTCCCACTCACCTGCAGTTTTTTTTGTTACTCTTTCCATTGCTCCTTTAACAAGCTATTTTATTCTTTTGTCACTGTAGTAGGTATTTTTGCTTTTTCTTTCTGCACGTGTAAGGAAGTGAAATTTAAGAATGCAATGATTGTTGCTGTGGAGGTATTCTTCAGAAATAGTGTTTTGAACCAGAACTATTCATGAGATGGTGACATTTGGATTCCTTGTAAAGATGATCTGAGGTTCGGTCACACATAGTGTGTCATAATTCAGTGTTGTATCAGATTGATTCTGACCCAGTGTTTGCCAAGAAGTGATCTGGGTTACTAGAATATTCCGGTTTGGGTTTTTGTGCAGTTGAAGGCTTTCTGGTGTCCTTTAGCGTGTAATAGATACTGTTTATTCAGTAAGAGATATTATTTATTGAGGAATAAAAATAGTTTCGGTAAAAATAAAGCAGATGTCTTTTGAAAACTGCACTTAATAGTATCTTGTCTGTTGTTATTATCTAATGCTTATTTTGGCAAGCATAAAGTTTGAAATACAAAAGTAATTGAAGTATTTTCTTTGTTAGATGTCAAATAGAATCCAACAGCAAAGTTGATACTGATTTGATTCCCTCCTCAGCTGCCCCCATAATTCGAGTTACTTTTTGCATACTGCAACTACCCCCTCAATATCTAATTTTCTGTGTTTCTGAGATTCTGAATTGTAGCAGTATTTCTTGTGTAATGGAAGAGATAGTAAGAAGAGTGCATTTTGAGAAAGTAGGAGCTGTGATCATAACATATCTGCTGCTTCTATACCTCAAGTAAACAGTATACGCATGTGGAACTTACTACATCTAAGGCTGTGCCAGCTATGCCTTTTAGCAGATTTCACACTGTCACAAGTTTCTCATTTTAATTCTATCATTTCACTGTAGCACTTTTGCGTAGTTTTATTGGTAGAAGGTAAAGATAGTAGGTCCTGGACAAACTCTAATGACTTTGGATAAATCAGATCATCTCCAGATATTTAAATATAGTTTCTGCACATTACTGGTAATGATACCACATTGTGTATACCTACATATAATGATGACTCAGAACACTGTTCCTGAGTATACAGTGCTTGCAGTATTTCTCATAAAAGTGTATTGTAGTACTGTGAAATATCTTCCTAGCTCACTTGTTAATAAATAGAAACATATTCCGTATCGTACCACCATGTGTCTGTTCATTTTCTCTCTTCTTTTTTGTAAAGAAGGTAGCCAGTAGGGATGAAGATAAGCTACAGAACATTGAAACATTTGTCTGTGAATCGAAATGTGTGGTGAATGCAATTTAACAATTATTTCTTGCCTACACCACTCTCTCTGCCTTTTTTTTTCTCTGTCCATTGTTTCACCAGTGAAACATGTTTAAAAATAATTTTTAAATTGCCTAGATTGTGGAAGTCTCTCCGGCTTTCAATTACCAGAAAACAGATTGGAAAGTCTCCAGAATAAAGTAAATGTTTTCCCTTTATGTAGGGATGTTGCATTGTAATTTAGGGCAAATGAGAAGTCTTAATACTACATAAAAGCAAGAAAAGAAGAAGAGAAGCCAGGTAAACAAGCTTAGAAAAATCCATTTCCTTTACACTATAGAAATGTTAAAGAAAAATTCCTAACACTTCTAAATTCCTTGTTTGCCAGAAGCATCTCTGGTTGCTTGCAGATAAAATAAATGGATCCTGTTTGATGTTCACTGGTTTGTAACTTAATGTACAGTGTAGAAAGTCCTCAGTGGATAAGATCTTTAGAACTACTGATTTGGAAGTCTGCCACTTTTATCCAGGAAACAGTTACAACTGAAGTTGATGTTGTTTCAGTAGAGTGTGTGTGTGCACACGTGCATGCACATAAATATACATTTATACCCCCCCATATACATATATTACCTCCCCCATTTCTTTCTCTTGCCTTGACTGTTGAATGTAACTCAAATTTTAATTGGGAGATTGTTCTGCTTCCTTGACAAGAGCTCTCTTTAGCAGCTACTGCTGAACTGAAGTGTGTAGTACTTAGTATACTAATGATGAAACTGTTATAGAAATTCCTTTTTCCATTAAGATGCTTTTGGATCACTGATAATAGCTTCTATGAGTTCTTAAAGGAGACTGTCTCTAAGAGGTACTCATTACTAAGTAAGGAGCCATCTTGCAAGCCATTACATTTCTTGTCTAAGGTCAGCAGACTTGGGAATCTCGCAGATTATTCATCTCGGATGAGCTTTGTGCCTTTGTCTGTAAATTTACATCTTTTAGGAGGTTAGACAGGAATCAGTGAGCTGACGGGGTCTGTTTGGTGTACCCACATAACGTGGGTATAGGACTTTGGTAACTTAATACTGGCATGCCACAGTTTAAAAGAAAGTTTCTATGCAGGATGCTTACGAATTTCATTTGCCCTTGCTGCATGCCCTGTTGGGAGTCTCTATAGGAAAGCCCCCAGGCTAACCTGCCTGTGATGAAGCTGCTGGAAAATGAGGGAATATGTTCTGAACCACATACATTATTTCCCAGTCTTCATAGATTAGTATGTTTTATGGTACTTTTACAATTGTATTCTATGTTTTCTGTCATCTCCCAAAGTGTAGGCTAGTGCATCTTTTCAAGTTGTTACCATAATTTTTGTATAGCACAACTTGCCTTTTTTTAAAAGTAGAAAGTTATTCTGTATTGAAGGCTGATGTCTGTAAAAATTCTTGTACTTATGAGAAGAGCCTTTTCATTTAGCTCAGATGTAACTTTCATTTTTATCTTCAGATGTAGACAACAGCTGGGAGAAGAATGCTCTGGGTTGCTTTCACTGCTGATAAATACTTCAAAAATCATTAAAGAGAAGGCTCTTTCATGCTGAGGAAAAATCCTGCTTTCTTGTCTATCCTTTCATGAAAATGTAGATGATTTTGTGTGTCTCATTAGTATTAGCATTATCTGTTACAAATCTGCTGACTATCTCTAGAAGAATAAGCCTGCAGTTTTTTACCATTATTCTTGGCTATCATCACGTCGTTTTATTTCCTCATCAGCATACTTTGCAAACAGCATTACACAGTGAGCTTGCAACTGAAACTCTGTGCATTAATCCAGTTTTGTTTGGCGGTGTGGAAGGGAGAATAAATGGCGAAGACCTTACCAGACACTTTGCATGGAGTTAGTGTCAAGGTCACACACAGTAAGAAATACAGTGAATATAAAATTCGGTTATTTGAACTCATGGTCTACAGGCTTTTTGCTTTGGACCAGAACACTTGTAAAATTTTTGTTTGTGTCAAAACTGTGGGCAATGTGAAGATTTTCTGCATAGCTAGTAAAGAAATGTCAAGTTTCTATAGCCAGATGTCTGTTTGCAGTGTCAAAACCTATTAAATGCCAGGTTATACGAAGTCAAGATGTTTGTGTGTAATCTGTGATTCTCTCTTTGGGTCTTATTCTAAAATGAGATTCCTAATATCACATTTAATCACCACCAGGATTACAAGAATTTGCTTGCTTCATCAGTTGCTTTATGGAACATTTTTAGGCAAAAAATGTACTGTGATAACGCTGAAATAATTTATTTTTCATATTTTAAACAATGACAGTATATAGAAAAGGCAATAAATTTCATTTAACACAAGCTGAGCAGAGGGGAGTGCATGATGGGAAATTCATAAAGCAAGTGCTTTTGTATTTTTGTGTTTATTCTAAAATTAATTACATGATTGAGGATTTAAAGCATCACTAGTAAATGCATATCTGAAATACTCGTTTATGTCTTAGTAGTATAGTCTTCAATTTGCAAGTTGATTTCAGATATCGAACTGTGATAATGTGGTTTGTCACCTTTTAACAGTTGAAGTGTCAGTGATCTAGAAGTTTTTCAGTTGTTTTCAGTAGCTGAGCCTGCGGTTATGGTGGAGAAGAGGGTAGAAGGATATTGGAATGTGGATACAGCAGAGACAATGCACAGGAATGATGTTGTATCATTTTATCTGTTTATTCAGAATGTTGCCATAATTGAGGTGTGGTTGCTTTCTAATTATACTGTTGAATTAGCTCTCAGAATTTTTGGGTAGGTTTCAAGGTCATTTGTTTCTTTAGAGTTCAAATGTCAAACTCTGCCATGTAATGTGAATTTACATGCAAATGTGAGTTGTGGTCCTCAGTGCCTGATTTACTTAAAATTTTAATCATTTTTTTGAAATTGCAGTCTCGCATAACATTTTCTTTATAATTACTCTATTTACCATTTCTCTTTTACTACCAGTAAACTTGCATATATAAGGAAGTTACAGGCTTTATTTTGAGGGGAGGGGGAAACTCCCAAACCTTCTGAGACTAGAAACCATATAGAGAAGTTTTGCATATTATAGACAACTGTGCATGCTGGACTTTCCTTATTGTGGCATGCATTTTTTTCTTCTTTAAACATAAAGTTTTGGCATATCTGAAATCAAACTAATGTTAAACTTGTTTTAATGTTTCTTGAAAATCCCAGACTTTCTTCATAGTATCTGTTCTAATTTTTCAAAGAGCACACCACACACATTGTGGTGGACCTAAGTATAGCCAAAGTCGTAACAAATTCTTCCCTGTTGCCTGAATGTATGATCCGTGCTAGCTTTCCAGCCAGTTAAATAGAGAATATTGCCTATTGAATAAGAGGCCTGTTTATCAATGTACAAGCATTTACCTGGCTTATCCTGTTGATTTCAATAAGCGTATTTATTTCAGTAACTGTTAACAGTGTAATTTAAGGAATCCTAATCTGTCTCAAGATGTTAAACAATTAAAAATCAGTAGCTCAACGATGTAAATTACACACCTTCCTGTATTGTTTATTGAACACTGGACTCCATTTGAAAGGGATTAAATGAGCAAATACTTGGGTTTATCCCTGATATTGTTGTTCTTGTATCTGATTCCTTGTGATCTTTGGTTTGTCTTCTCTTTCCCTGTTTTTCTTATCCTCTTTCTTCCTGTTTCCACTCCTGTTTTTCTTTTGTGCTTTTTGAACTTTAATTGCCATGTCTTACCTGGTGGATATTGGACTGGCTTATTGAAGTTTGTTTGTCCGTGAAATCTGAAAATATGTTTCATTGTAATTAGCGTGACTGCTTGAGCTGTGTAGAGCACATGTAAGGAGAAATATGCCTTCTAGCACTATGTATGTAGAAGACACTATTTCCTTGGTTTGCCTGATGCTGAAGGAAAATTCTTGATACAGCTCACCAGAATTTCCTAACTATCTGACAATTGGTGGATTGTCTGATATTTGCTTTTCTTTCTGGTTGGTATTATTTATACTAATTATGGTACTCCTCTCAGAAATTGAAACTAGTAATGACTGCTTGGCTGAGTGTCAGCTCTCTTGCCAACAGAACAAAGATGTAAGAATGGGAGCCCATCGGTATGGCTTTGGAGAGAGGCTAATGCTTCTGACGAGTTTGGAGGCTGGAATTAAGGAGGACCAGCAGCAGATCTCTAGGTGCTTTCATCTACCCATACAGCTGAGGAATCTAATGTACAGAGGCTCGAGGACATTTATTATACTTAAAAATGCTCCACATCAGGTTTCCTTGAAGAGCAGAAATCAGAGCCTATAAATGGATATTAAGGAAATTAGGGGTGATGGTGGAGGTGAGGCTATTTGGGAATGAATTCAGAGTAAACTGAAGGTATTGCTTCAGACCTAGTTTTCATACTAAAACTAAATTTGTGCCAGAATACTTGGTGAGAATTGTCTATTTAATATTCTTGCTAGAAAGTAAAGTGTTTAATAAACTTGAATATTTTGTTCAGATACTGGGCAATGTCCCAGCTCATGATGCTGTTGAAATGAGGAAGTGTTTAGACTGAGTAGTGTTGAAAGCCACAGCAGAGGCCTTAATATTGATGATATTTAAGTATTAACCAGGAAAATGGCATGTAGTGGGAAGTAACTATGTTCTTATTTAAACTTTGTAACTTTTAAGGAAACAACCTGTTGTCATATCAAAGTTAAAAGAACTGGGTCGATTCCGTCTTTTTAGTCACGTAAACTAGGAATTTATTTCTAAGGTGTACACATGCAAAAATATTTTCCACTTGTCTAAACTAGATGTTTGGTGTTATTGGCACTATGAACTATTGTAATCCAATTTAAAATGTGCTAGCATGGGAGCTGGATTATTTTTATAAATATTGAATTTGAGCTATTAAGTGTTTATGATAGTGCAGTAAGCCTTCTGACCTTGTTTGTTTGATGTGGAGTTAGTTACTGTAATGACAAGGAGGGTGGTGACCCCTCAGGAGAGTAAGTGGTTATTCTATACCAATGAAATTTCCATACATGGGTGATTCAGAAATGCAGTCTGAAGAGTTTCATAGTTGTAAAGTTTTTCTGCACGTGTAACCATTGGTATCTAAAAGGTGAAACAGGGTATCTTTTACTAATGGGATATAGTGCTGTTTATATCTTGATCTCTTTTATTTTACCAGTACCTGGTGAGCAGTTATTACTGTCAGAATATTCTTTGAAGACTGGTTTACTGAAGCGGAAAGGATGGCCTTAACAAGACTTTCCCATTTAGTAAGAGTTGGATAGAAGAATGATGTTTTGTAGTCTTGGATTCTAGCTTTATTCTTTTTTCCTGCTAGAATGTCTGGTAGTGTACTCTGATGGAATGAAGGGCTTGGGTACTCTTCAGAAAAAGCAAACTAAAAAATCGCTTTCAGAGGAATAGGTTTCTTTACATTTGTGCCAAGCTACTTTTCAAGCTGGAAGGAGGTTAAAAATCTGTTTGGTATGTGTGAAGACTACACAAATCCAAGTTTTACATGCTGATTTTTCTAGTGTAACATATTGGTTGAAAGGTAAATGATGAGAAAAGTACAAAATCTTTGTGGAGAAATCTAGCTTTTTAGATAAATTGTTATAAAATGGAGTAACAAGAAACCAGAGAAGTGGAGAAGGATTTTTTCTGGTAGTGTAGAGTAGTTAGTCAATTCCTGGCTTCCAGTTTTTATTTCGGCAAGCTAAGTGACCATATCTCAATTCAGTTATTTTTGTGGGACTGAGAAAGAAGGCGGGAAAGATAGAAAGAAGAAAACTATGAAGTTTTTAAAAAATGTGTGTATTTCCAAAACATTCAGAATTGTCAAAAAGGTTAGATAAGATTTATTTGCATCATGAATATTATAAATACAGATATTATATAAAGCATTTATGATTGCATATTCAGAAGATCTGTCTTATGAAAAGCCTTTCTTTTTTTCTTAAATCCAAGCACTTTTAAAATTTGACACGACCTTTGTGCCTGAAAGGTAGAATACATTGGCAAAGTTGTGATAAATGTTTTTTGTATCAACTCATGTGGACAGGATTTAGAAACCTGTTAAATGCTGTGGTAAGGTGGATGTTCAAATCTGATGCCAAGTTCAGTTATATGTATAAAAGATATTATGAGTAGTTTTAAAAATGTATTGGAATGTATTAAAATCAAGATTGATCATTAGATCCTGTCTCTTCCTCTCTGCCAGAGGAACCCATTGTGTCATATCTGCCAGCCAAACTGTTGCTGTGGTGGTTCTCTACCCTAGTGTTTCAAAGTGAGTTAACAAAAACAGTTTAAACAATAAGCCTCACTTTTTTCCAAACTAGGCAGTGATGAGCAGCTAAGAACAGAATGCATGGGGTTCTCCTTTCTGCTGTACAGCTGAATCCAGATGATGTTTGCCCATAGTTTCATTTCCAAGTTTGACACACAATCTTTAATTGACTGGGTTTCTGCTCTGTGAGGGATTCTACAACCAGAATTTCCCTCCTTTTCTTGGAAATGCAGGAGGTGACAAGGGTTGAGAGCTTTATGTTGTTATACGGTAGCAAGGATTGGACCAAAGCAGGCAGAAGTGCTTGAGCAAGGGGCTTGCATTAAATTGCCTATGATGGATTGCAGTCTATAGTCTTTGTCAGTCTACTACAGCATTTGAATGCTGTGAGGCTTCCTTTGTTTGTGGAGGGATGCAACTTCAGCATCAGTGAAGAAAAAGAACTGAAATTCTTGGAATTAAAATCTTGGGGGGGTGGGGGGTGGTGCTTGGTTTTGCCCTCTGTGGACAGTTTCTGTTTTGCAGATAAAAGGTACTTGCATTAGCATGTGGCCAAGATGTTAACTGTACTAGTTCAGGTAATTCGGAATTAATATCTCTCTTTTTTATGCTTCAATACATATGCAGTGTAGAAGCTTTAATACATACATGAGCATGCAACATTTGGTAACAAGACACTATTATCAGTTTAAGGGCACAGATAGTACCTTTAATGTTATACAAGGCATGAAGAGACATGTTGCCAAGTTCTTCTTTTGGTTATACTGATGTTGACTATAATTCTGCAGTCTAGAATTGTATCTGATTTTAGTCCTGGCTTTGGCGGAAAAAACCTAACATAGTATTTGAAAAAATAATTAGTGCTTTTTTTCAGGTACCAACACAAAAAGGTGATTTAATTATTGCATTTAACTTATCCTATAGTGAGAAATTATCTTGTGATGCATATGTGCAATGAAGTCAGCTCAAGTCTACTCTTGGGAGTTTATTTTTCTTGATTTCTTCATTATGAAATATATACAGTTTTCAGTTAGGAACAGCTTCTCTATTTTCATATTTTGTAAGGTAAGCTGACACATGCCTATAACAGTCTACATACTTAAATGTGAAAAGTGTGGATATAATTTAAAGCATGTTGTGTCAAGCTGCTGTTACCTTAAGGAACAGTGTGCTTTGCCAGTAATAGAACATCTGCTGTCTGTTGACACTGTCAGAGATGGAGGTCAGTAATGGTATTATGGTCTACTGTATACTTAGGAAAGAGCAGGGTAAAGCTTTTCTGTTTCTAACATGTTTTGTGAGTTGTTTGCCTCCACCACCATCATTCATGTGTCTGATTATGAAAACCAGTACTGTTTGTAGCTTCCTTACATTTATTTGCATGTTGATTTTACTATGCTCCGAGATGTGAAAAGCTGCTAGTATTCTGATCTAATTATAAAATAAGAGATGTCAGGCACACTTCTGGTGAATTTAACTTCTCTGATCATCGGGATAATATTCTCATCTGTGGTGTATCTTCAGAAACTTGGGTCTTGGAAATAGAGGTCTGTGATCAGAAAGATTGTATTGCACCAAAGCTGACAGTGTTGGGTATGGCTGAGGAGAGATTATGAGGGTTTAGATGGCATCTGAGAGCGCTGCTAAGTATAGTGGGTAGAAAACTGGGATATAATGTAGGTGATCTGAATACAGCCCCTTGTGTCACCAGGTGCAGCAGAGAAAGGGTATGTGATCAACTGTTGCTGTTACTGTACTGTTTTAGTGACATTGTGCTGATGCAGCAAAGCTGTGGCCATAGCAAATCGTACAGCAAAAGTGTACTTTCCTTGGCATGTTTTGCTGATGCTTCTGGAAGAAAAGACATCTAAAAGGTGTTCCTGTACCAGTGAAAGCGTTGTTAGTAATGATCTATCAGAAATGAATATACTATGTGTCTTTTACAAAAAGCTTAAGAAACTGAATTCGTCTCGCAATGTGAAATTGCCACTAGAGTCTGTTTTGGCCTAACAAATTTCTAAGTGGTTCAGCAGCAAACCAGAAGAGCTCCTTCATTGTCCTGGGGTACTTCATTAAATAGGCTTAGGAAAAAATAGGACAAGATATTTGTTTTTAATTAAAATGCTAATTCATAATTACAGGAGGCACATATGACCTTAAATTATTATAGAATAATATATTTCTTGTCAGATCTTCTAAATGGTATAGCAGCATTAACATTTCTTGTAAGAGTGGTTTTGGTGATGAAAACCGGCTACAGTGCAGCATGGTACTCTCTGGTCAGTAATACATCTTGGGTACAGAGTTTGGTTTTTAAACTTAATATGAATGCCCTTCATTAGGAAGTAAAGTACGGACTTTCTGAAACTGCCAAAATTTAATATTTGTGGTCCTGCAAACTGATCTGGGCATACCAACCTCTACCCCTGTATGGAGAGCTATAGATTTTGCTGGTGTGCTACAGCAGTGGCAGGAGGATGGAGGATTGTGTTCAGACAATGTGGTTTTAGTCTTGCTTAGGTGTGTAAGCAAGGTGCTCAAAGTGGGAATGTGTTACCAGGGATCTTTTAAATACATTGTATAATTGGAGGTTATTGATTACTCTTACTGTCCCTCTGTGCTGGGTAAATATTTTACTACATCTGAAACAGATAGTGATGTAATGGGGAAGCCCAGCTTTAGAAATCTGCCTTTGTTTATACTGCTGAAGCTTTTACTGACTGGCAATGCAGGGGCCGTTGTCTCCTGTGACTGCAGAGTTAAAGCTTACATGGTCTTGCGCCTGTGACCTGGGAGCTGTCTGATGGTTTCTTCTATTCCAGGGTGTGCTAGGGGATCATTTCTGTATGCTTGCTCATACTTTTTTACACCTTTCTCTTTCTTCAATGGTCTTCAAGTTATGTCTAAATTTAGTATATATGGTGTGTTTTACACAGGGTATGTACTTTATTACACCTAAATTGGTTTGCCCCACTCCAAGTTCGCATTTCTTCAAAACACTGCTGGCGATTTGTTTGTAGCCACTGCTACCAGGCTGTGCTTGCGTTCTCATCCCATGCCCGTACACCTCTGTGCTGCAGCTTGTCTTTCCACTTTGCAAGGCCTCTGCTAGCATACCAGGCCTGTAGTCCTCCACACTAATCATAAATGTTTCATACTACACAAAGTAACTACTTGTTACAACTGTCTAAATACAGCTATGGTTATGCTATATGAAAACAAGCAGAAGTGAAACAAATCTGGTATAGCTACCTGGCTGTTAAAAAGAATTGCTGTTACAGCTAAACCAAATGAAAAGAAAGCTTCGGGTGGTTGAGACAAGTTCAGAAAAAGTCTGATGAGCCTTGGTTTTCAGAGCCAACACACTGAGTATGGAGCCTGTGCCCTGTCACTGGCAATGCTGTATTTACAGGGCTACAGTTGGTCTCTGCAATGTGACAGAGGTCAAAGTCATCCTGAGAAGTTGGTATGTGAGAACAGATTGCAGTCATAAGAGCAATTTTTCAATTTTTTAGTTGCAAACCTGTACAGCTGCTGAAATGTCCCTCTAAAGAGGTGGTTCTGAGGAAGTTGTGTAAATTACGTTGGTAGCAGGTGCGTTCCCAAAACTCTCATTTATCGGAAACAGTTTAGGATGGGTGAGGGGCATGCATGCTTTGAGGAGCAGGTACTTGTAGAAATGACTGGATTTACAAATGTGTAACATTCTATAACATTTATGTTGCATAAACACTTTTTCAACTTATCCATTACAAATATGATGCATGTATGTGAACTGCAAAGAGAAGTTTAGAACCAACCCAGTAAGATCGTAACTGTTACTCCCAGGTGTGCTGTGGGACTTTGCAAACGATAACACCAAACATTTTCTTGGGTCAGTACCTTTGGGGACAGTTAACTACAGGGGGGGAAAAAAGGACTGGTGCTTTATACTGACACACATATGAAAGTTGAATAGAGAATGACCCTCAGCACCTGTAGCTTGCACAAGGTAATACCATCACTTGTTCTCATCACTTATTCTCTTCCTGTGTCCTGTTGCCTCAGATTTGCAGGCATATCCTCCTGGCATCTGCTATTAGAGCCATCTCTGAGAGATATTTTCAACCACTGCAGTGCAAATGCAGTGGTAAAACTCCTTTCTAGTTAACTAATCCATTTAAATATTAACTGGGAACAAACTGCTAATATAGTGAAACCGTACATGTCCACCCTACCTGTTCTCACTTTCGATACAGGTTTTAGAGTAGGAAGGAGATAGCTGTGTAGTTGATGGCTAACAGGTGGTGCAGGTATCTGTCATGGTTAAGGCAATAACCTTGAATTTTTTCCTTCAGAGAAATCCTGAGATTAATGTAACAGTTTAGTCTTAGATGATCTCAGATGCCTTACTTGAATATAGAGTTAATTTCAAAGCAGTAGCGTTATTCTTGAGCAACTCTATAGCTTGCCAGTGTTGCTGCGATAGTTTTCTAAATTAAAATTGGGAACAGTCATAATTGTTTAATATGACAATAATAAACTAAACAGATTGTTCATTTCAAAAAGGAACTAAAATGCCTATAAAATTACAAGAAAAGACAATTTCAGTGTCTGCTGCTCACACGGGATTAATTTTCACATGTTCTCTGATGAAAGTTGTAGTCCAAGAAATTAAGATGAAAAATAAACCACAGTTCTTACGTGCAGTTACATTTTATTTACCAGATTCTATTGCTTACTTCTGTTATTTCTTAATGTGCTCAAGAGCTTGGATGTACACATGCAACAGAACTAAAACCAAACTGAAATAACAGTATTGTCCTCTTGTCTGACTGCCCTCGTGATTCTGTGCAGGATCAAATCATGTGTTTGTGCACATAGTGCAGCCCTTACACTGTGTGTATGGAAGTTCTCTCTTACCAAAGGAATGAAGTTACAGGATTTTTTTTTTCTTTCAGGAAGTTAACATGTCTAGCCCTGTTCCTTATCCAGCTGCTCCTTGATTAGAAGTTGTTCTTCTCTGAATTCAATTTTGTGTCAGTCTTACAGAGAGCAAAAGAGGAATTTATCAGCTTTGGAAGAGAATGCTTCCTAAGCTAATTCTCAGTGTCTTTTCTCTGGTAAGAATAATAGCAATACTGATCATTAATGAAAGCCCTTCTTACTGCACCAAATTAAGTAAACAAAAGCAAAGAAATGAGGAAACTGAGAGTATGCAGGAAGAAAGTAGAGGAAATATGTTCATGTACGTGTGTGTGTGTGTATGATTTTGGACTGAATGAGTCTTGGAATTACTGGTACTGGAAAAATTGCACAGTTTGAATAAAATTGTAAGATACAATGTTCATCCACAAGGTTAGTTCCCTAAAAAAGGGAACTTCACAGATTTTTGTGTCTTGTATGATCTTACTAGAAGTGCAATTCATCTCCTTAGAAGATTTACCTGATCATGGAATAACTGGGGGGAAAAAAATAAGGAAATTTTGAAGATTGGTGGAAAGCTAGTAAGTACACTCATTGACTGTGCTTCATACTGCTGAAGAACTGGGTAAGAGACAGCATATTTTGTTTATTATAACTAAGTAGATTAATGTTTCATTTTTTTAAGAATGCAATTAATCAGCAGCATTCTCTTTAGGTGTCTTCTAAATGACTGTATAATTTTTGTAATGGAAAACTAACCAAGTCATTCTTCTGTTCAACTTGAGTGAAGGTACAGATCAGGAAACATAGATTATAAACAACACTGTACTGGAGACCTATATTTGGAAGTCTGCTATTGGAATTCCTGTATCAGAAAAAGGAGTGAATCATCTTTAATAATGTGTTCAAGTAACATGATCAGTACAATTTTTCCTGACTGTGTACAAAGACAGTCATGTTGAAGTGGTCATGGTTTATGTATTCTCACATGCTGTATCTTCTCAGAAGACAGCAGGTAGTGGTTTTGAGTACTAGGTTACAGAGTCTACCTATAAAGTTCTATCCTGTTAGAGAAATCACATTCTTAAAAGTAAGATTGATCAGCAAGGAAAGAACTGGCTGCATGGACATTGACTGGCAGAAGACGTTTTTCCTGAATGCTAATTTACTCTTTTTAACCTTTTGTTCAGGTTAACTTTCTAAGGAGGTGAATTGCACCTGGTGCAAGATCACAAAACTGAAGTTCTCTTCTTTAAGACACTAACCTCATATATTAACATGTTACGATTTCATATTTTTCCAAATCTTGTGACACTTTTTTCTTATGTATGGCTATGAATTGAAAAAACCCCAAACAACTCACCACTGCAACTTGAAAAACAATTGATCTGTTTCTGTGTTGGGGTTGATGTAGCTTGAGAGTTAGCATGACTAGGCCGTTTAAGCATAACTGAATAGGCTACTGGAAAAGACAACTAAGAATAACCATTGAGAAAGTTCTGATAGTGCACATGATGTGGGTTAGCAAAAACAAGATGTGTTCAAGCACATGGAGGCAGTCTGTTGCTATTGGCGCTAGTGCATAGTTACCAATCATAACGGAATATGGGGCGCGTGAACAGCGCGTGATTTATGTCTGTAGCCTATCTGAATAAGCGTGATCGCGTGTACAGATATGAAAAATGTATATAACCACGCAAGCGGAGCAATAAAGTGAATCGACTGATCATTGCATCAATGTGTGAGAGTCGTTCCTGTCCCTGCACGGATGCTGAAACTCGGCATTTCTGGAACTGGTTGCATTTCTGCACAGCACATGAGAATTTCTATGGGAAATTTGAGCAGTTCAAAGATAGCAGCTGTTACAGAACTTCAGATTACTCTCAATGGAATGTACTATTTTTAATGGTATTTTTTGTGGATGGTTTTGCAAGCCAATTACCAGAAGCTCAATTATATAATCCTAGCTTAATAACAGGTTAGTGTAAATTGAAAGAATATTTTACACAGAAAGCCAAACTGATCTGGTTCATTTGCAAAGACCTGATTTTGCAGGAAAACCTTCATGGTTATGGTCAATAAAAATATGTAGTAGCACAGGTGACTACATAAGACCTTTGAGAGAGATGCTGGCTGTGCAGGTCACAGACTTTTGAAATTGTCATCCCTTCTGCAAAAACTTTTTATTGTGTAATATTTTTGATTGGATTCTTTTAAGATGTACTGGAAGAATATAATGCATGAGCCTGTTGGCTGTATTTGTCTGAAATTACGAATTAAAATTTTAAATTCTTTTTCAAGCACATAGCTAGGGGACAAAACACTTTTATATCTTAAACAGAAACAATAATTCCATATAGGACTTTGTAGGGTTTAAGGTGTTGCCTAAGATTTTGGTAAGGAAAAGGCGAACTATTAATAATAGTTAATCTGGGGGAAAGAGGATAATAGGTTGCTAACCTAGAATAAAGATTATTCATAACATATGTGTGTTTCCTGTTATGGGACAGAATCTTTTCCCAGTTTCTATATGCCATGTTTTGTAACACTTTCAGCGTAGTGTTTCTATATGTTTTAAGATGGATAGCTAAGAGATTGCAGGACTGTCATCTAGGTATTTTTAAAAAAAAGTCTCTCAGACTTATGATTAAAGTTGTTTTATCTACTGATATGGTAAATAAAAGGTAGTTTAAATATATTGCGGTCTGAATTACTTTGCATTTCTTCTTCAGTAGTTACTCTGTAGAAGTTTTTCTTGTGGAGCAGTAAAAGACAATGAATGCCAAAGTCACATGCCTTGAACTTGTTAGCTTTTCTGCAATCTTGTAATTAGAGCTCCATATAAAGAAGACTTCTTCTGTGAAGGTACTAATCTAGAAAATAGGCCCATATTAATTATGTAATGGGAGTTGCTTTCAATGCAATTGCTAAAAGTTACTTTGTTACAGATGAAACTGCTCTTGAAATGACATTACATTTGGTAATATGCTTAGGAACTTTAAATTGTCTTTGCCCAAAACAGGTAATGTATTTTGTTTTCTAGCAGAAGCCAGCTGTGACTGTCCCTTCTAGCAGCAGAATTACTTTTATCATGTAAAATTTCATTGTTCGTTTTTTGGTCCAGCGCAGACTAGGAGAAATCTTTGAATTGATCTGCTTACTATCTCTTAGTTTTTCAAAGCTACTTTTACACTTCCACTTGTATAAAGTGTTTGGATTATAGTCAAATGAGTAGAACATCTGAACAAATCATTAAACTTCTTAAAGAAGAATTCTGTGGAAAGGGTAAGTCCATGGGTTGTGTTTTACTGAGACATATTTTAAGACTCCTTACTAAATTAGTAACAATATGATCCATATGCAATTGAAAACTTACTGTTTAAATTCAGAGGAGAAATTGTCAGTAAAAGGCAACCCATCTAATATTCTCTCAAGCATTGTGTTAACCAAATTGAGATTTTTGCAAACAGAAAATTAATTTTTAACTTCGGTGCTCAAGTGTGTTCATTTAACCTCATTTAACTACTCAACAATTTATTTTGTAGGCAGCAATATAGGTATCTTTGCAATAGTTGAATGTACATAATTCTGTACCTGGAATGGTAATTTTGAGTACCATATCTCTGGCTTTTTTCCTTGCATAAAACCAGCTAAAGCAAGAGTATGACTATTCTTGCTAGAGGAGAAGTTTAAATATTAACTATATTATCTGCAAAATCTTGTCAGGTTGAGCTGGTAGAGGAACATTGTCCCAGGTTTTATCATGACTTATTTTATGACCTGTACAATAAATTGCATATGTATAGAATAACAAATGGTCATAACTAGAATTACTAGAACTGCTTTTATTGAATAAAATAGCTTCTGTTGGAATTTACTTAAGTATCAGATTAGGTATTTGAATGTAAATGACTACAAAAGTACAGTCTATGAGTACACATTGGCATGAGAATGAAATTCAGCTAGTTTTATTCTAAATACTCCATTATAGTGGTGCAGAGCTTTAGTGTAATCAATCATAGCTTCTTTGAAGCTAACGAGCACGCAGCACACAGCCTTAGTCAATGACTTGCCAATTGTACAACAATCTATTTTTCTCCTATTTCTCCTACTCTGAATCTTCATTTAAATTTGGATTGCTGAAAACTTTTCTGACATGAATAACAAAAATTATGATCTGGAGAAACAACATTAACTTTCTAATCTAGAGTTCACGACAGCATAATTGGATCCTGACAGTTTTTTCATTGTCATTAACGTTTCAAAAAATCTTTTGTAGTACGGATACTATAGTGAACAATTTTTTAAGCTTGTTTACTTGTTTATCACTTTTTCAAACACATTTACTACATCCAAAATATTTGACAATCTTTTAGGTGTTCTACAGACATTTTTCTTTGGTGTTTTTTAATTTGAAGTATTGTGAATATCAGAAAATATCCAAGAAAACATTTATGCATCTTGAGCCCCATATAAATATGCCATGTATCTCTAGTTTCTTCTAAATAAGGATATGCTGATTCATTTGGAGAAACTGATTTAAAAAAAAGATTATGTATATTAAGGAGTGCACAATTTGATTTCTTCTTGAAAATTTGAGGGAGACTTTCATTATCTGTTTTTTAACTCCGCATGGCAGTTGTGATAGAGGAGCTTGTTGAAAGCATGCTGGTCTGTTGGGCACTCAGTTATGGCTAGGTTGTGTGGATTCATTAGGAAATTTTAATGTAGAATTCTCAAATTACATTTTTCTGTAGGAATGTGTTTTTTAAGATATCATGATATGTTCATTAAGTACTGTGAGCAGCAAAGAACAGATTTTTTTTTTCAAGGTGGGGGCTGATTTTGTGTCTGAAATTGAGGCCCTCCAAATTCCACAAATTCTTCTGAAATTTCTCTTGGAAATAGAAATTTTATTCATTAAAGATCAGATTCGTTGCACTGAGTTTAAAAAAAAAAAAAAAAAGAGAAAAGCATTTGCCTTCCAGGCTTTTGCTGGAGTAAAAGGCAGAGCCGCTTGTTTAATATTATTCTGTACCTGCGTTCATGGTTCCCAGAAATTATTATTTGGTCTAATGATTTAGGTTAATCTGGCAGTTAAAAAAAAGTTGATCAAGGAGGTGTCCAGTTTCAGTCACTCTTTATCTTCAATAGGCAGGTTCTAACCACTCTTTAGGAGGCATGTTGTATTAACTGTAGAGGCTTATGATTTGGAATAATTCTACTGACATGTTTATTCACTAACCTTACAAAGTACCAGCCTCACTATCCTGTGGACTTATGTAAGTGAAGGTCAAAAAAATTTCTCCTCAAACTGGCCTTTGCTTGGTCTGCTTACCAAATGGAGCAGTATCTATTTCTGCCAGTTTTTTAGTTAATAATATACAGAAAATGACTGGTGATGAGTGAGTTCTTCAGCAAAATTTCATTAAGTTCATGTCCCACACACATTCTAACTTCTGAAAGTGAGTACCAATATTTTAAACCTTGTTATCATATGTAACCCATTGTAAGTACTGAAATTATTTATGCACACAATGGGACCTTTTAAAACAGGGTATGATTCAGCTGTTCTTGCATTAAATAGTATTAAAGGTGTAATTGTATTTGTTTTGATTATTAGATGGTTACTGTAACACTTGATCAGAATGACTCCACTTTTAACTAGCCTCCAAGGACAAGATGTTGTGACTCATCCTCATGCTGAACTATTTTTAGTAAATATTTATTTTCTTGCATAGTTCTGAAAGGAAATGGACCTCACTGTGTTGACAGAGGAAGGAGTAAATCCCTAGTCTGGAGGTGTTCTAAGGTGTAGATTAAATAACAGGTTTTTTTCCCATGACTGGTTTCTATGAAATTAGGATTTCCTAGACCACATTATTACTGAACGTGTTGGACATAAGAAATTAAATTCAAAGAAATTTCAAATCACTGTCTGGTTTCAGGTACATACTAATTTTCTGTACTTAACATGGCCACTGCTAGTGTCCTTGAGCATGTCAGTGGTTTTGAGGGATACTTTATATATATATATATGTGCAGAAATATGAGATGACTTGCTGTACATCTTCCTACATAAGACCAAATTGGGGTTGAAAAATATAGTAATACAGAGATGGAACTACTTTTTGAATATGCAAAGTTGTTTTTTAATATTGGTATCATTTAATTAATACTGGCTTAACAGGTACATTGCTTTGTTTCCACTGGGTTGGTAGGAGTGTATTTCACTGTACTGCTGTTGTCCTGAAAGCATAGACTTCTGGGTGCTTTTCCTCAGTTTGGTGTTGTACTAACTTGTACTGATGTTCTTCAGAACATTGACACTTTTACTTAGTCTGTCATCATGCTGTAAATTAAAGATCATATCATAACAGGTAATGAAAGAATATTCAGCATTTACTTACATTCCATTCTGTACAATTTGAGCTTTTCTCCTGTGCAAGATTTTGATCTCAGTATTCCCAAATGAGGTAGTAATATTTCAAAATTGGAAGAAAGTCATGCAGTAAAATATAGTCACAGAAATAGTAAAGTTGTCAGCAGCAGCTTCTAAAATACATCCTTGTTAAATCTTTCAGGATTCCATCATGTTCTTAATCATTTCCTTAGAAGGGACTGTGATCACAGTGGAGAATGTGTTACTTTTCTTTGAGCAACACGTCTGTAGTCAACAGAAATAGTTTGAGATTGACCTTCTAAAGTCCTGCCTCTATTCTAGTTAGAAAGTTATTCTGTGGCTGTAAGGAGTGAATTGAGAATCCTGATCAATGAGAATAGAGACTTCTAGAAGCAGAAGGTGACTTACATGTACTGTGCTTTTTCCAAGGGGGCTCTGTTAGCCTGCTGGTTTTAAAGCAACAAGGTTTAAAAAATGACACAAATAATTTCTGGGGACAAGTAATCTCCATATTTTTCTCCAGACTTCACTGCTGGGCAAAGCCTCCAGAGACACTTTTTTTTTTTTTTTTGCATCGTACCAAGCTGCTGGGAAAGTGTTCTGATTACATATGTAAGCAGATCTTTCTGGTTATTTGTACTTGAATGTTCCTATAGCAAGAAGAAACAACATTAGAAACTTAATATTTTAATGGTGTGGAGGTATGAGTGAAATTCATTCTGATAAATTTTGAATTTTATATTTTTTTTTTGTCCTCGATAGGTAATCACCTATTTTACTGAAAATAACTGCATTAAAAGTTTATAAAAAATGATATAGGTAAAAAATTCATTAAACTGTAGTAAAGATTAATAGAACTTAGTCCACTAACCAAAGCATCTGTGGTGGTTTAATATGACCTATTGAACAAAATAAGCTGTACTTTCTTCAGGCCATTTTACATGAATATTAATGCATTAGTATAAACAGTTAAAACTAATTTGGCTTTGCATTCTTAAATTCCACTATCCAGTCTCCTTAGCATGAATCATGGAACCATAGGTTGGAAAAGACCTCTTAAGATCATCAAGTCCAATAAATCTAGTCATTTTTAATGCAGTTTTTCTAGGTTTAAAGAAATTTCCATAATGTATAACTAAGTTGCAAGTTGTTTCTCAATGCACTAGACATGTATGATTATTTCGCCAAGCATTCAAAGCAACTTGTTACAGCAAAATACTCTAGTGAGAAATTTGTTTGAAGTGAGATCATGCAGCACATGCCACTGTTGGGTTTTTTGTTCTTGTTAGTGCATTTTTACTGAATATAGTGAATATGAAGCAAAGAACTCTGTGTTTAGGTAAGGTGGAACTTTTGCTTAGCTTTACCTTGTGAGATGAGAAGATTGAACAAGGTTACTGCCATAAGCTATAGTTATACGTATAGGAGCAAAGAGAACATGGAGTTCTGGGAAAAGACAGACAGACAGCTTGAAGAAAATAATTTGGTCAATATCTTATTTTACGTAATTTTTTGCTTTACAATTGGGTTGTAAAAATCTTTCCCATCATGTTCTCTTAAACATACAATTAAAAGGTTTCCTAAAAAATACTCCTCTCTTCTGCATCAGAACAGATTCTTTGATTTAGAACTACTGATAATTCACTTCCCCTTCAGTTACTGAAACAAGCTGGTTAATCTCCATAATCCCAAAGAAAATCATAATCTATGAAAGCAATTTGCATGTTTCTTTCTGTCATTAAGTATTCTTGCATTTCATTGCTATGCAAATGATGCTAATCCAATTTGTTCCCACTATGCGTTAGATCACATGACTGTCTAGAGCAAACTACTGTCTGTGAAATTATGGTAGATTCGCTCAGTTTTTTGGCACTTAGTTTTGTGTAGACTGAATTAGTTGTGACTACTGTTAATTGTGTGTGTTCTTTAAATTTTGTTTCACTAATAAAATTTTTTTCCTTGCTATTCTAGGTACAGGTATTTGTAACCCCTTTAACCTTAAATGCATCACCCCTCAATTTAACATGCAACTCTTTCCTAATCTTGTAATTAATTCCATTTTTTAGATAGGTTATTGTATATTGTTGTTCATTTTCAGAGTAAGCTGATATAGAGTACCTAAGGATGTTTTATCAAGATATATCAATGCCTACATATAATAAGACTAAGAGAGTTCTGGATAGGTCATGAAACACTTGAACTGTATTATTACATTTTTTCTATCCAAATTCTAAACCTCTCAGATATAGTGATCCTAAATGTCTTAATGCTGGAAACCGAAGCTATACAAACTCTGAGATGTAAGGTGAAAATTTTGAACAAGAGCTATGAATAATGCTACAAAGCGTTGACATTGGTTGTAGTAGATGCCCCACATGCATTTGACCGGTCTAAAAATCTGGATAGGATGCTCTTTGACTGGCATACGTCTCAGAGGGCAGAAGTGAATAGTACACAAAGTTTGTTTGGGGACCTGTCAGAGCTTTTGTCCCAGCTCTCTAGTGAATGACACAAGGCTTGAATATTGACTCCTAATACTTAAACACAGTTTCATGTGTTGTGGTTTTCTTCTGACAAGTTTATCTAGGGTCTCAGCCAAGAAAGAGCAGAGAAGGTCGGAGATATGTTTGGAGTGAGAAATGGAGTTACTAAACTTACCAAAGGACACTTCATTGTTCATAGATAATTTTTTTTCTCTAGGTTGATTGAAGGGCACTGCTTTTTGGCCTCAAGGAAAGGAGAAGCTTTTATTTATTAAGCTGAATCACTCTTATTTGTGTAGCTATAAAGCCCAGTCTGATTAAAAAACATTTCCCTGGGTTGCTGTGGCAGTCATTTTTTCAGGCTGGCCAGAGGCAAAACCAGTCTAAGCTTTTGTCATATGGAAGATCAGAGGATGATGATTTCTGCTTGGTTTTATAGCTCTGTTGCTGTTACTGGTAACTTCTGTGCTCCCATCTTCAAAATTTTGGAAGATGAAATCTGGTACCAAGCTAGCTTTGCTTTCTTCTTTTCTCCTCGTGCTGAAGTTACTTAAAGAATCCAGCTCTTGATACTTCTCTCTGGATACTTCTTTACAGTTCCCGTGCTAGATGATATGTCTTCAGTTATGGTTTGCTTTGTAGCTTTATTTCTCATATGGACTCTGTCTTCTGAAAACTGCCCTTTTTTTTTTCCTTAAAGAGAACATCTAAGATTTTAACTTGATGAACAATTTTCCGTTTCACTGCTTGCTTGAGCATTGCCTTCATTCTCCAGTGCATGTCTCTGCTGCATCGATTGAGCTGGTGTAATGCAGTGTACAGGTGTGTTGAGACAGATCAATGAATGAATTTGTGGTAAAATGGCTCCTCCCCACGATTTTTAATAAACATTTTTTAATTAACATATTCTCATGTAGTTGAAATGGTGTTGCTGTTGTGAGAGAGTGACAAGATGGAAAGAGTGAAAAATGCTCGGTGTAATCCAGTACTGCTGCTGGAATAAAAGTCTTGTCAGTGCCCTTCCCTGCACTTCTTGTTCTGTAGCAGACTGGACCTAAAACCATAGGTATTTGTAGTACGTAGAACTAATGTAAAATGAATAACTGTGGAAAACCTAACCTTTAAGCTGCAGTCTGGTAAAATACAGTCTGGTTTAGAGGCTGAAAGTACTAAACCAGAAATGCCACGTGCACATGGTATAGTATTCTGAACTCATGTGAATTTATGTAGCTGTTTTGCATTTGCTAAAGATTTTTTTCAGTAAATAAGCTTTTCATTGACACTTTATGCAGTGAAGGTATTGTCTCTTTGGCCTACTAGGTCTTTTTCTGGATTAGGGATCATCTAACCTACTATAGCTGTCAAAAACTTCTATAAGCTCCATATTACATGCCATGAATAATTGAAGAGATACATGATCATGGGCTGAGTCTGATGTGAATCAAAATTTTTACTACTGGGTGGACTGGCACGGGTATACTGTGATTTTACAGCCTCATCCTCCAGACTTTTTGCTGTTTTGAACTCTGAGCAGCATTTTCAGGGAAGAACACATTTTAGCAAACCACTGGGACTTGTGGACTCAGACCTTCTAGCTGTGGATTTCTGGTTTGAATGAATACATGTGAAATGATTGCATAAATATTCCCCAACACTATTGTAAAATATTTTTTTGAGACTTAGTACTTTAAAGAATATTTCTGAATCCTGTTTTCTCCTCTGTGTCTGTAAGTCTTGTAGGCTAATGAGTTTCTTTTTGGAACTGATTTCATGTTGGCAGTTTGATTAGAAGTACATTATCATGGTTGCTTCTGCCACTGGAAGAAGTACAAATGTTATGTGCAGTTGTCAAGTGACTCAAAGTATTGTAACAACTGTACAGGTTAGCTGCAGAGTATACAGTGTCTAGGCACTTGTAATGCTTTACTGGAAGGTATTTATGAAAAGGTAAATAATACCAGTTTAACAGATTTTTTTTTTTGTATTATGTGATTTTTTTTTTTAGAATAAATGTAATGACATCCATTCTACAGAAAGCTAAGGATATAGTGTCAGTATATGTTGTACGGTTCAGGGATGGAAGGTCTTAAACTACATCTTAAAATGTTGGCGTGGTTTAATGTTTGATTATTTTTAATGCACTTTTTCTGGTAAACTGAGGTAAGGTGGCATACAAACATACTAGCACAGTAAAATGTCATATGTAGGTGTGTGATACTGTATTAATAAATATTCTCTTGCAATTTAAATGCTAAAAGAATTCAATTTTGTAACTAATGAATAGAGAATAACTGCTTGCTTACATCTTTCATCTAAAGCTTGTACAGCATTCATCATATTGGTATCTAACCATCTGCATTCTTTATGGAAAGTGAATTTGTTGCTTGAAGCAACCTGGACTTCTTTATCTACAAAAAGATACTATCCAGACGATCTTCGTGAAAGTTGTCAGATGCTTCATTGTGAACCTCAAGTACTGTAGTTACTGTTATATACTTATAACTTGGTCTGGCTGGGCAAGTGATTGAAGACAGATACTGGAATGGATTCTGAAGATCTCACCTAAACTTTGTTAAATTCATGTACTGACATTTTTCAAGTAGGCACCATGTAAGGATTACAAGGTTCCTGCCATGTAATCTGTGACGCAGGGCAGGTTTCCCTCAGGATACCAAAAGGATTAATCTCTTTTCTTGAATTCTTCTGTGTTCATGCTTGGTAGAAGAACAGAAAATAGAAAAGCAGTTATGATTCATGAAGTTATTTCCTTCTGTAAACATATATATGTCCTTCATTGACATTAGAGGTCATATTTATAGTGGAGTCTTTTATTTGTACTGAATATGGACTTAAAGCTGTGACAAACTGAATCTTTGCACAGCTAAACAGTTTCCAAATTTTAGTGTATATTAAAATATTTAAATTTTAGTAATATTTACTGACTAGAAAATAACTTCGTACCCAGTGCAGTCAAGGGTAAGGTTAGAGGATGTTTGCTTTTTTGCTGTTGCTGCCGAACAGATTGTCCAGCTATTTATGTGGACACACATGGTAGGACTTGCCGTGGGCATGCTAGTTGATTATACTGTAGGCTACAGAAGAACATTCAAAGAATCCAATTTGAACCACCATACACCTAAACTGAGTTCAAACAAATGATTGAAAGGTGAAGGGATTTATATCGTGTTATAACCTACTCTTCAGCTATGTTTTAATTTTAGTCCTCTGCTAAATTTTATGTGAACTCTGTGTGTTTGTGTTCATCCTAAAATGAACACACAGGGTTTTCAAACTTTTTTCCTAATCTCGTTTTCATGCTGAAAAATGAAACTTCATGCAAATCTTTATGAAAAGAGTGTCAGTGACGTAGTTTTAATATTAACAGCCTATGGAAGCTGACATCTCACATAAGGGGGGAAAAAAAGGCTTATGTTTTAGACTTTTGCTTTCAAAAAGCAAAGATATTCAATAACAGTAGGAAGCAAAAAATTAAATAATTACAATTTTATTTTTTAAAGAAACATTCATCTGCATTATATTGGTGTGGCAAGGAGAAATCATCTAGATTAGGATTGAGGCAGGGGTAATTTAGATACAAATAAATAAAAGCTCTGCATTTACTTTTTCAGTTTCTTACCTCTGCTTGCTTCCTCTGGCTTTATATGTAACAGTAATAGCAAACATATGAAAAAGCTTCTGATGGATATGTATTTTAATTTTCTCCCTTGCAGTCTGCAATAGTTGGCCAGCATAAAAATTTCAGGGAATACGACCAGGTCATATTGACCTACTTTCCTTGTTTTTGAAGGGGGCGAGAATACTTTTCTATCCTTGTACTCTCCTTCAGATGCATTTGGGAATAAGCCCAGAGGGGATCGGTTTGAAATCTTCTCACTTTTGCCCCACTTCTCAGAACATGCTACAAGGAGTCACTACCAGCTACAACATCTAAAAACTTTCCATTCTCTGCTATACTGATAGTTTGTGTATTACATATATACAGACTATATTACAATGTACAGACTACAGTATGTGTATTTATAGTCTGTAATATACAGCCTGTTTATTACAATATACAGACTATAGTTTCTATATTTATCTAACCTACCATTAAAATGTTAAAGAAAGATGCACGTAGAATTTGTACGTAACAGTCTTTTAGCTGTCCCAACTCCCCCAGAGCGGTGTTGGGCCAGATTCCCAGTCTCGGTTTCGAGTGCCTGGTTTCATCACTGTCATATATGCTAGTAGGAGATGGAGAGTGTGTATTTACACGTATGATTCTCAGATGCTGGTATAGAGACCCTAGACAGTCAGAAAGCTGTAATTTATCAGACTATTTGCCAGTTAGTACCAGGCTTTATGGTGCTATCAAACTGCTATGTCTAGCTGGTATACCCTGTAGTCAAAGGTTTAATTACAAAGGACACAGGGTAGATTTAAAGCTAGCTAGCTTGGGCATGAAGATCAGTGCAGCTGCAGTGCCAGTGACCTCACTCTACAGACTGTAGGTTACTAACCTGTGCTGATGCCTTGCTGCTACAACTTCAAGGCTATTAGTACTTCCTAGATTCAGTTAACACTAGTCTACCTATTTATGCTATGGTCGCTTAGCTATTAGCACTACAGGTAAAATATATATGTTAATAAGATAAATACATCTCTGTGGTTCTGTCCTTGATATATGTGTATTAATTACTTTTGACTCAGTTAAACTAATTGCACAAATATGATCAAAGCCTTAGCAGTAACTTAGAAGTAAAGTATCTGTTGTGATAGACAATCTAATGACACACAAGGTGAGCGCAAAGTCTTTTTCTCTACTTTAGAGCAAACATACTCAGTAATGTGAGAAAGGAAGGAGAATGCAATAAATAGAAGCAAATATGGTGTATTTTTTCTTTCCTTTTTGCAACCATGTTTTGCACTGAATTTTTGTGGAATTTGGGAAAACTTGGCAGTAAAGGGAAACTAGGAAGGTAAAGAAGTTTGATACCAGTTTGTCTTCACTTTTCTGTCTTCAGCATATCAAATTAATTTCATTGTTCCTTCACTGTAGTAATAATTTGCTGCCTGACTTCAGACATTTCCTGGCTTGTAGCATCTCAGGTCCTCCAAGGAAGCAGTGTTCTACATGGCCAGCGCCTGAGGGTTTTGATCTGGAAAATATCAGGGACCACCTATCAGCTGAACTAAGTTTTTGCAGCCTTTTGTTGAGAACTTTTATGCTTTTCCAGAGGGGAGTCTGAATGGTGTCTCAACACAGAATTCTTCAGAAATTGAAATATGTTCTGTAATTTAATTTTATTTAGTAACACATCTGTACTACCCTCCAAAACCCGAGTGAGGCATAAAACATCATTAGTACTCCAGTGTATTCTTGGTTGTCAGATGGGGTAATAGTTTCAATAATCTGTGGTCTAACTTCCAAATTATCTTCTTTCAGCTCGGCTAGGTAGTATTAGAATTACACTATCTGTAATATTTTGTTATCTTTTGGGAAAGCAAGGCAATGTGAAAGGATGCACTCATTCAAGAGAGAGACAAAGATCAAATGACAGCATTTACAATCTGTGTCAAGATACGCTATAAAAAACATAGGAAAATAGCTACATAGTGTAATCCCTGATAATCATATTTCTGGAAGACTGCAAATAAAGGTAAACTATTTTTTACAGAAATGTGGGATTTTTCTATAATCTCAAGGGCTGATTGCCTGGCTAATGTCTCTCTGCTCTTCTCATTGCTTATTGCTGTCACAGTAAATGACAAGTATATACCCTGAAGACCTAATCTAGCCATGTTTTCTAACAATAGTAAAAAGGCTTTGCATTTGTCCAACATACTTCATCCAAAGAAAACATTACTACAACAAAATATCACTGGATACCTTCCAATTTCTGGATTCAGTCCTGCTTGTTTTGATTTGAGAATATTGTTTAACTCTAGACATGATAAATACACGATAGTGCAGACATCATCAAGGCTTCTGTAACATGGAAAAAGACAACTTTACACAAATGAACCGGAATAATCCTTTCCTCTTCTAAGAAAATTCATGTACTTTTTAAGGATCCCCACAAAAGGACTCCCCAGGTGTGAAATGTTATGAAGCTCTATATGTTTATATAGAAAGGAGAAAAAGTTAAGGTGCCCTACTGAAATGGGGAGCTTCAAAAACTAGCATAAGAAATTTGATCAAATGTGATTGGAAAAATGTGTGTTGATTCTTTTGTGGAGTTCAATTGGCGACAGTTTTGACCCCAAAGTAAGGTTTTGAAGGTAGGAAGTTTAGAGGGATTCTCTGAAACAGAGACATATAAGAAATACATATTTTTAGATTACATAACAGATTTATGTACATGCTTTGTCACACTGTGGAAACTGCTTTGTGACAGAGGATAAATTAATCATCCTCTTTTGGATCAATTCAAATAGATGCAGAGGAAGGATAATAGGATGACTGTGTGAAGAAAACTTATTTCGTAAGACAGAACTGTAACAGCCTGATATTTTTCAGCTAGGAAAAACAAAAAATGATGTTTTTGTTTCTTCTCTGTTGAGGAGTGGGATTAGGTCTTTCACCGCACTTTTGCTACAGGGATCATAGGGATGTTTTATGTAGCTCTACACCAAATACTACTGTAGGAAATTACACAATTGCTGGATGCCTCACCAAAACTGAATGACATTTAAAGGCTTGTTTTTCTGTTGTCTGACAAGGAATCACTTCTATTTACGCCTGAAGAGTTGTGTTCTGTGATAGTGCGTCTGGAGTCTTTTAGTGCTGATTCTTCTAAAATTCATATACTCATCTAACTTATCTGGTTTCAGTGGCATTACTACAGATTTATGCTAGAGGAGAATCAGGCAACTGATTTTCTTGTGAGGCTATATTCCTTTTTAAATAATCGTAACTTCAAGGCTAATCTGCCTTTCAAAAAATAATAAATTATTCTAACCTATTGTAGAATTGGAGCTGTCTTTGTCTTCCGTTCTTTGTTTTCGATTGTTCAATACTCAATTCTTAGTCATCAGTGAACCTTTATATCATAAATATTGTCATTCGTTGCTGTGAATAAAAAAAATTTTATACTTTGCATAGCCATAAATATCCATTAGAAAAAACTCTTAAGATTTTAAATCTGAGCTAAGATGCGACTTGTTAACTTTTCAGGGAGAAAAGCCAGGTTCTTGATCAACCTAACAAAAATAAAGCTAACGGTTATTCTCTGGTCAACAGGCACATACTCTCTCCAGAGTGTTTTTGCATGCTGCTTTTTCTTTTTTGGCCTCTTTCATCTTTTAACTATATTTCCAGGATAAACTAAGCATGCAGATTAAAAGTTTGTCATTTTCTGTAAACTGTGTAAGTCGTACATGGAGTACACATGCATTCAGGGCTTTGAAGAGCTTTCTTCAAGTGTGTAGCTCTGTCAAATGGGGGCAAAAAAAGGTTTCGTCTTACATGCTGTAAAAAATCAAATGACTGCTTAATATTTTAAAAGGAGATGGTATCATAGTTTAAATATCAGATCTGAAATATATTATCATGTTGAGAATAGAGGTGCATTCTCTGATATGGTCAGTAGAGATTTTAAGGTTCCAAAATAAATACATTGTTTACTATCTGACCTTTTGATTCCTAAATCATCGTATATTTAAGTACTAGTAAAATACTAATGCATGCATCTCAGTTGATTTTGATGTAGTATCTGGACGAGATGACCCACAGAGGTCCCTTCCAACCCCAAACATTCTGTGATTCTGTGAATATGGCCTATACATGTATATAATTTCAGGACTGTTTCTGCTTCCAGAATAGGCACATTATAGGTCATAATTTTTAGTAGTCTGTGGGATTTTTGGAGATCACTGTAACTGTAATTATTATGTACTTTTCTGTGAGATTACTTCATCATAATGTGCAAGGCAGAATTTGTTGTTGGTATTTTTGCCTGTTTAAAAAAAAAAAAAGCCAGAAACAAACAACAAACCCAAAACAACCAACGAAAACGTCCAAACATAAAGAAGTTCAGATGCTTAAAAAGGATGTGAACTAAGCCATGTAATAAGGTTGAATTTCCCTGAAGGAGGAGAAAGGTGTCAGTTACGATTAGTGTGAACAACATTTATGGCCCTCGAGATGTGACCTCTCATTACAGTAAATGTGACAGCATGAATTACTTTCAATTACAGTGAACTACATTCCAGCTACATTAGTTTTGACACACCTCACTAGGAGACTGCTGCTTTGATAGCTTTAACCAAAGGAAAAAAAGGCAAAACTTCTGAGTGCAAATGTGTATGTCACTTGAGCAAAACCATTAGATTCTGACTAGGATGTATTATTGCCTCAGGTTTTACACACTTCTGTTACATCATTTGTTATTTCCGCTGGCACTTTAGGGTTTATGCCTTGAGCACTGGAGAATATGGAAACCACCTTTTTAATATGCCATGTGTAATAAATGTAAATCCTGATTTCTTTTTTTTTTTTTTAAACTAGATGAATTACTTTTTTTTTTGGTCAGATAGTAACCTGCACCTCTACTTGGAACTATCATAAGTGGAGTTTACTACCTATGAGCATAGCCCATTTGGTATGGCGTAACTCCCTTTAGTGTTTATTAACACTATCCAATTATTCTTACAAATTAAATATATTACAGCACAGGATTTTTATCACTTGACAGAAGCAGTTGTTATAATGTCACTACTTTTTCCTTCAAGGTTCAATTATCATGCTTCAGTTTCTACCTCTAAGCTTTCATAGAAAATAAGATGCCCAGGGCAGAAGTCAACCTTTCACTTTTGCTACAGAGATGCCATCTATTTCATGTTGTGCTAAGTAGTCCATCAAAACATGAGTAAAACAAAGCCTTTGGCAAATCATAAGTTAGAAATAGCACTAAGCAAAAGAAATAGCTTTAATTAAAGCATTTGGTTTATCTTTGAGGACTTTACAGAGTATTGGGCATTTTTTTCTTTCGAATTCAAGGGACTGGTGTTGTGGAATCACACTAGAAAACTTGCAAAGTCAAATTGCCAGTTAGCAAAAAGGAACAAAAAATGGTAGTTGCTTATTCCAATGTGATTCTGAGTTAAGGCTCTGCAGGGTAAATTCCTGTTAGTTTTTATCCCACGTTAAGGGCTAATTTTCAAAGCTCCGTTTTGCCAATATTTTCACTGGCCATTCGATGTTGTAGTAGTGGGTTGTGAAAATATTTGTAAATGTTTATTTTAAAAAAACAATATGAAGTATAAACTTATTTCCATATGTCAGCAACTTCCAGGCCATTAAGGCAGAAAAATTTGTGTATTAGTTATTACAATTTTTAAAAAAATCATAAAATTTTAGAGCTTTCTTCAAATCACTGCAACAGTGGGAGTCCAATAGCATTTTCTGTTCAGTCATTCTGGCTGTGAAATATCCTCACGTAGGCAACCAGATTCCTTAGAAGTGATTAAGATTCTTCTTTTTCTTTTAGTTTGTGCAACAGATGAGATTTAGAGGCTAATCTGAGTATCTCCATTGTTGTAAGCAGTAAATTTGATGTCAGACCAGATTTGGAATAGGTCAATTCAAAAAAGGAGTTTGTGGCCCAGTCCTTACATCCTGTCTGCATGGACAAAGCGGGATGGGTTAACAGATTACACTTTAGGTTGATAACAATGATTTTTTTTTTTTTCTTCTCACTTCTGGAGATGTGTGCTATTATTCAGTAATTTTCTTTATGTATTTCTGACAAATTATGGTGTTTCATGCCATCAAACCAAAGAGAAACTTCACGACTAACTCCATTAGATTTCTTTTCTGCTGTTCGTGCATTTAAGTTGTCACTTAAATGTACTAATGGTACCTGGCTGCTTCTAGTTGCAGTACATAGTTTGACTTTTGGGCTTTACGCACCACCTAACAACCCTTGCTCTCTTCTCAACAGAATGGGAAAATCTGCATGGACTGTCCATGTGGGCCAGGTAGACTAAGGGTTGTTGGTAGAATTATTGAGTTCTGCTGTATATATATAAAAGCATAGGGATATTTAATATGAATTAATGAGCACATTTACATAGACTGCACATAAGATTAAATTAGCCTAGCTTTTAGGGAATTCCTAATGATTGTTGTTTCATTTTTACAAGTATTAAAGTACACAAAAGCTCGAAAAATACAGGACTGACTACACATGAACTTCTTCAGCAAATATGTGTTTTTCAAAGGCTGTGCATACAACTGAAGGAGACAAAACTGTTTTTTATCTTTGTCTCTTGGTGTCTCAGTGATTTGTATCTGATCAAAATAATAGGTTTCTTTTGCCTGCTTGGAAGTAGTAGAGACGTCAGTTGTCTAAGGGAAAAAGCCTAAATTTTCCGCAAGGGAAATAACAACTCTTGTACCATGTAATTACTTTCAACAACACAGTTAGTAAATATGCTTTAGGGGCTATCTCACGGAATAGGTGGGAGAAAGTCACAGGGACTGTGACATCTTACATAAAACTGCTCTTCAGCTGATGTAAGTGGAGAAAAAGTGGGTGTTGGTATATTCAAACTGTCTTACAGTGATAACGGAAATGAACTTGAAACAGTGACCAAGCACTTATGAAGATATTATTGTGGACAGTGAGTTTTCTGGAAATCAAAACTTGTATCCTAGATAGGGGAATAAAGAAAAAAAAGCTTAGATGCAGTTCAGATGGGAATAATAAGAACAACACAATCTTCCTGATAGAGTTCTGTGCGGAGAAGTGGAAAATGAAATAAGAAATTCAAAACCTGAATACATCCCCTGGGCTGCCAAATTGTATAGGAATGAAAGGAAGAAAATGGTTTTGCGTTATAGCTTTGAAATTACAAGGATGCACTTAGAAGTGTTTGAGATTTTCAAGTACTGCTTACTGCCTTTAATGCTGGCTATGTGATTAAAAAAACCACGCATAGTCATTTGCCAAATCTGGAGCTGCAATTGTAGCAGCCGCTGGAGGGGCACTAACTAACATTAGTAATATTCCACAAGATAGAAGGCAAACTGATTCATCCATAGACAAGAAATTTGGCTTCAGGGCAGGCAGGCTCATATTTTCCTTTCTATCAGAAGTCGCTGTTTTTATGAGTAAGTTTTAATATGTAGAAAGCAGGAAGTGAACAGAAAATATTTCTTCAGCTTTATTCACTTATTTCAGTTTTGGTTTTACGTGACAGGTTTTCCTGGTACTTAAGCAATGACTATCAGTAATATTCCATGTGTTTATTTCTTTCAGTATTAGTACATTTATTGTTACTTTTGTTGAACACTTTTCTATCATGATTAGAATGAAGAGAAGAGTAAGGCTTCATGGGGGTGCTGTTACTAGAACCAAGCTAAATATGTTTTCATTTTTTTAACAAATTTCCAGAAGAGTGGACCAGTATTGTACCGGAGTGCAGCTGAAATCAAAACAGGTATATTACTGATCTTGTTTGTGGACTGGGTACAAACTGGTCTTTCAGCTGTGCTATTTTTTGAATTTTTCTTGGAGCTCCTTTATATTTATAGTGAGCCTTCTACCTCTTAATATTTCTTCTCCTAGTGCCCAATGTTTGCAATGTGCTTCCAAGCTTCTGTCCTTTTACTTTAAGGACCAAAGGGCTTTCCTTGAACACTGTCATGGTGGAGGAGTACATTTCTTGTTGCAACTGTATTTTCTCTACAGATCTGCATTTTCTTGGTTATGGAACATCCAGAGCAATCTGACCCTCAGATGCAGAACGAAAATGTTTTTATTTTCATTGGGCTTTATGTTTGAGTTGAAAGAATTATAGAGGTCTTCTCTTTCACAGTTATCCAAATACCCATTTTCTGTGCACAGAAAATGGGTATCTCCCTGCATTTTATTGCTGCAGGGAAAGACAATTTCTGCAGCCAAATTAAACTTTGCATGCCTGGAATTTACTACAAGATACTATTTCATAATAAAATCTTTTATCAGTGGGAAAGGTTTGATTTTTGGTGATTGTGGAACAAAATTTTTATTTAATAGGCATGTCAACTATTCAAAAACAACCACAAGAGAAGTACTAGGAAGAACTTCTCCACCAAACTGAGACAATCAATGATAAAGTTGTGCTTTGACATTTTCATGGATGTTGCAGACCATTCTCCTGTTAGTTTGGATGAATGCGTTTTTTTAGTTCTTCACATTGTTGTTCTGAACAGTGTCTACAAGGAGTATTTTATTCTGCCCTCTCCTACAGCTGAAAATTTGTTTCATTAACATCATTGCTGTTGACATTTTTACAGTTTATGACTCCTAATACTTTGCCAGGTTGTCTGCTCATAAGTAATGCAGTCTTCCTAGATTTATTTGAGTGTTATCTTTTATAGTGCAGTACTGCATGTTACCTACTAACAAATAGAAAGTAAATTAATGTGTATCTAAGTAGTTAAGAAATTTTTTCTTCTAGAAAAAATTTCCAAAGATATTATGTAGTATGTCATTAACAGAAAAGCATTAGATCTTTTACAGTGGAAGAGGTTATTTACTAATCATACCTTCTTCTCAGTGTAGAAGTGTAATATGCACATCATGTATTGTATTGAGTACCTTCTGTATGAAATTCTAGTGATGGTCAGATGTTAGGAAATATTAAAGAAGAAACTAAGAACTAAATACATATTTCTCTGATCAAATCTCTTAACATTGTTATCCCAATATAAGGGATTCACATCCTTTAGTACATTTTAAAGCCTGTGTTTGTTTTTTTATAATACTTTAATTCTGTAGCCTATTGTGCTACAGGAGACCTAATCCTTGTCATAGAAGTTGACTGCTCTACAAAAGCAGAGGATTTGAAGAAAGTATTCTTTTCTTGATCTTGCTGGCTTGCAGTGGTAGACCACAGGTGTAGGACGTAGCTCGCTGGTTGACATCTGGTCTAGGTGTCTGCTATTTAAAAATTGAGGAGGATTATTAGAAAAAATCCAACAAAATAGTAGACGTAACCGTGTTCTCCCTTCATATTCTGGGACTTTAAAGTTGGGCCAGGACATATGCTAGGTACAGATCTGTGTGAATGAATTTTTGAAAGCCGTATTTATGGGGATTTCTGTAACCTTCTCCACTGTTACAAAAAAACCCCAAACCAACAACCAAAAAAACACCTCAAAACCCCAACAAACAAACAAACACTAAATTATTTAGCATTACTTAATGAAGGTTTCTATCCTGCTAAAGGTATTTGGAAAAGCGGACTGTCCCATTGGGTAGGTTTTTAACATATTTTGTAGTTTTTTAAGTGACAAGATAAAGAGCTACTGTGGTCATATCTGACAGATTAATGAGTAAAGTTCTGTAATGAAACTATTCTATTGGTTTTACCAAGTTCTTTTGTAATCAAATTGGAAATCAGATTTACAATCAGATGGCTAAATCTAGGACAAAAAAACACCTACTCAATGAATATGTCCTTGTTCTGTTTCCCAGCTGACACTATCAGTGCAGAACATAACTACAAAACCAATCTGTTCTCCTTATTTTTAATAATTTTTTAACAGAAAGTCCTTGATATTCTTAAAACACAGCACTGGAAGGAATGTACAGCTGTCAATGAACAGTTAACCCACAAAAATGTTACCTTGTTGGTCTTCTCACTGCCTTTGCATTTGTGATGCCATGTTCCTTCAGAGCGACTTGAAGAAAGCTTGCATGAAGTATCTCCTGGGAAATAATCTGGCTGTTGGGACAGACTTTTTCTTTGACAAGCTCACCTAAATAAAAGCTGAGCACAAAGTGACCATTAATTGAAATACAAGAGCTACTCTTTCATACAATTCAGAACTGTATTAGTCAAAGAACAAAATAGACAGGTTGGAAAACTATGAAACAATCAGCAAATGGACATAGGGAAAACGTGGATAGGCTTAAATCCAGGCTATTGCAGTATAACCTGAATAGGTTGACTATGTTTTTATGACAGTTTTACAAAATCAATATATATAGTATCAATATATATTCTTTTTAAGTACAATTAGTAAAACAATGCATAGGTACTCACAGAAAATACAGGGAGAGCGCACGTAGGAGTACTTTTAGAGCAGATTTTTTTTTTTCCTTGTGTGTTTCCTATTGAAATGCTGAAATGCATTATAGTTTACTTTGATTTAATTGGTGAGTTTTTGGTCTGGTGTTTTAAGGAAAAATATTTTGTGTTGGCTTTTGGGAATTTTTTTTAACCCACCTTGTCCTTGTGTTTTAGGTTCTCTTTGAACATTCTGGGAATTCTGTGTCTAAGAAACACTTGTGGAACAGAAAAAGTGGGCTTGTTACTAGTCTTGTAACATTTGAAAATTTTGCAGGTTCCAATGTATATTAAAAAAAAATTAGTAGAGGATTTACTGCTATCAGTACTTCTGTCTGTTTTCTGCCCAGGGGTATCTGCATGGTCAGAGCTGAATTTATAGGGATTAGACATTTCTCTTGGTTTATAAATTCTCAGAGAATTTGAAGATGTTCACTAAAGTATTTGACACCTAGTAACGTTCTCGCCCCCTGATTTCTAGCCCAAACTTGCTGTCTTACAAATAAGTAAAACTGCTAGCAAGTAACAAAATATATTAAACTTGACTTTAATGATGCTTTATGGCTAGATGCAGGCTTAATTCATCATTTGACACTGACTCTAGTCAACTATTTAAGGTACATTATATGACAGTGTGAAGGTATACATAAATATATGTATACTTTCCTTATATTGCTGACCTTATTATCCTGAATGTCATCAATTAGAGGGTGGCAGAAAGACACCCAAGTAATGTGGATTCTGTTCTAGTTATATACATTATTGCTTACTTGGCCTGCTTTCTATTGTGCAATTCAGATTCTTTGGCATGCTGTGCTCAATCTTTAATAGGAATTTTTTGGATTTAGAACTAAAACTCATGTGTCACTGGCTATTAGCATTTCTACAATTTGCCTTTCACACCCTGTAAGTATATACAGTCAATGCAGAATGATTGTTCATTGTCCCTTTGTTGATAATTTTTCATTAGATGGTAAATTTATGGGGGATCTGTTACAGTTCTAGTAATTTATGAGCAAATTTCCAAAATCATGCCATTTGTCTTGTTCCTTCGGAACAACTTGAAACAGAAAGATAGTCTGTGCCTCTGTGAGGGTATGTAGGGGAGTGCGAATAGTGTATTTAATGTACGTGCAGAATGGATATGTCTGTTGTTTCCACCTAGCTGTTACTGAGCAAAGTTCTGTATTACCTGTCAGAGAGCAGAGTTGCACTTAAATATAGCATAGGAAAAAACTAGACAAAGATCTTTAATGTAATGAATGGAAAAATATCTATTTAACATATGTCTTAAACAGAGGTTTTACATGAACAAAACCAGCATGGATCCACACAGATGCCTGTAATCGGTATGCAGATTTGTCATTTGGATGTAACATTTTCTTGTCTGTGCAAATGCTTGTTCACAGAACTGAGGTATTGAGCTATATCTCCATTATTGTGTTATTTACAAGGTAAAGTGGAAAATACATGATTAAAAATATGGGAAGCAATCACACTCAAAGATGAAATGCAGGTCTACAGTGCATTTAGAGGAAGTGATTACAGGAAATAAAAAGTAATAAAAGTGTTAAACATGATCTGCTTATTCATCTATCTCTGGCTGCCGGAATCTGTCACATGAAAGTATAGGCATTACTGCTACCTAAAACTCTTTGAAGGATGAGGTGCTATTTCAGTGATGTAAGTTATTCAAATGCTACTTCAGACTACATCATTAAAAAAGGGACTTTAAGGAACTTAATTACGCTTAATGTTAATTACATTTAATCTTAATTACACTTGCAGTGTGTAACTTGCACATCCATTTTGTTCATTTCCTGTGCTCAGTACTTGAGATGTCCTATTGCACATTCTTTTCTTGCAAGCATAAATGCATGCCTGAGATCTAGAGGGTGGAACTGTTGTTAATTGGCATGATACCAAGTGATTGTGAATTCACAGTTCAAATGAGATGAAAAGATTTCGTGTCCTCTTTGGAAACAGTGAAAATTCTGTGAGTGAGAAGTGAAATCCCTTTGGCTCTATATAAAACTACTTTAAGAGTGTTTATGGTGTGTAGCACCTACTTAGTTCTACTCCTAAGTGCCTTGGAAGACTGGAGATATTTCAGGGCCTAATGCCCTGAATTTTACATGTGAGCCAATGTATTCATTTCAGTTTTATTATTCCAGACTTTCACAATTAAAGCTAAATTTCCTACACTTTTTGTAGTAATTACTTTTGTAAATTCAAGAATGTGCTTGGACTCTGACTGCTGGGTAGTACCATAAGGGTTAAGAAATGTATTCTCAAAGTTTCCCAAAACAGGGTTCTGAATGCATAAAGACGTATTGTAAGTTAATATATGAAAACGTTTTAGCCATATCGGTACTTTTTCCACTAATACCTTCCAAATTTCTGAATTTTTGAAAGCACTCCTCAGGTCTTTCTCCAAACCTTTGTAAAACACTTTATGTATCTTGGTAGAGTGCCTCTCATACAGCTGTTCAGCAGTTGCTGTTTAAGAACGAATGCTACTACTCAACCAGCAACATAGAGTTAGTTTAGTCACCAAAAGTGGGAATCCACATGAGCATTTAATTGATTCAAAATACAATGTCTACACAAGCTGTCTGCTTTTCCGCACTGGAACCCTAGGAGCAATTTAAGGTCACGTGACATTGCTGGTCAAACATGACATGGTCCTGTGTATATGGAACATCATATGCACTTGAAATATGGAAATAATGTCTATTGGCCCATGTCTGTATTAAAGAAGTATAATTATGGTTAAGCAATTATATTTTTCTAACATTGCTGCAGAACTTTTCTGTCAAAAAGGGAAGTTGCACTTACAGGAAAGATAATGCAGACATCTGACATACTGGAGAGCAGTAGTTGTATTCCCTCAGGTGGGTCAGGACGGATCGGGAAGATGCAACATAATTTAATTGGATTGATCAGAACAAAAATCCTTAAAACATTGTTTTTCAAACTCTCCCTCCCTTGTTTGCTATTCTGTATCTTAAAGACATAGTTAACTCAATTAGTTGTCGTGGAAGTTTTGAGTGATAAATAATTCTAATTCTTCTAATAAAGGGAGAGCAATTTCCATGTCTAATCTAAGAAGTAAATTATTGCTTCAGCTTTAAAAGCAGAAACAAAATAAAGCTTTAGTGCTGTTTTCTTTTTTAAGGCACGTGGATTTCATATGTGTTTCATTTTCTAGACTGGGGAAACTGCTGTAACATTTTCCATGTGTGGGAATAAACAGGTTTACTTTCCTGTTCTTGTTTTAGTGTTACTGTGGTATAGCTCACAAATGATTTTCAGGTGAATACAGGTATACGAAGTGAAAAATTAAATTATTATATTTCAAAGTTCAAAACACAGTTACTTTTCTGTCTTATAAATGCTGTGTTTTCCCAGTGACAAAATTTGACACTATGGCTATTGGTCAAAAAGATAAATGGTTTTGTATGTTGTCAAGGCATCAATCACACATTTAATAGCATATGATTGATTATTAGTCCCCAAATAAAGAATATCAAAGTATTTGGTTTTGTGTATGTCTAAACAGCAGGACATTGATCAGTTTGGTACTTCACTTAAATGGAGTCACTGCATTTGCTAAGCAGTATTTACTCTCATACACGTATTTTACTCTGAGTGCAAAAATGTGTTTCTCCAGTTAAGAAATAATTCTTATCTCTGACGCCCAGGGAGTAGAAATTAATAGGAGAAGAGTTAATTACATAGCATCATAGATTAAGGTTTTGGGAATTGATGACTTTTTATTTTGAAACAATTGTCTTGTGAGACATCTTAAGTCAAATGCAGAGTTTTGGTGCATTACATTACAACATAGAAGAGTAGCTTTGCATATTTCTTTCAGAGATTTTGAAAATACAAAGATAATAAATGATGAGTAATGTACACCATCTGGCTAGGGTGGGAAAAGATTTTTCTTTCCTGAGCAACAAGGTTTCTGCTAAGCTAATTTACTTAAAATAAGAGCAAATGCTTTTTTGTTTTTTTCCTGAGAAAATGAAGGACTGACGACTTCACTGAAACTCAGTGGATAAGGGTAGCCTTTGATTTGTACTCCATGATCAGTATCAAAATGGAGCTCAACAGTTAGAAAGGCAGTTCTGTTGTTGCATCATATATTCAGAACAAGATTGCTGAGACTTGAAGGTTTTGAACAACATTAACAAAAGCATTAGACAGCCTTGCAGGAATCAGCCCCCTGTAAAGAGAGATGACCTAGCTCCAAGTAGTTTCAAATCAGTGAAAAAATCCCTATTAATCTATACAGCCATAGGATTAGAACCTTAGTAACATAGACTTATTTTTGTGCTTTGTATATTCTTTAGATTTACAGCTGTAATTCTTTTTCTCTGCTATGTTTGTGATGTAACAGAACTAAATGCAATAATACATATTAGAAATTCTGTACAACTTCTGATGTAATCTGTGGAATTTCTTAGAAGCAAATTTCTCTTCTCAATTTCTTTTAATATAGATCTTACTTTTCAGGCAGTCAGTCTTATGTATTTCTTTATTTTTTGTTTGGTTGTCTTATGTCATAGTGTTCCTGCTTCCAATTTTAATGAAATAAAGTATTCACTTAAAGATCTCAACTAATTTGAACAAAATAAGATGTGCAAGTATAGCTCTCTCCACAGCAGAGAGAAGGAAGCAGGTAAACGTGTGCGCCAAGCTGTTAGAACTGCAGTCTTCATTCTGTTTTTATAAATTATCTCTTTAGATTTATTTTTACATTGCAACCCTACCTTTGCAACTTTTCCAATAATATTGAAAATGGTATGATAGATTTAACTTTATTTACTCTTGGTTGCTTAAGCTCTGCACATGCTAGATGATGTATGACCTACAGATAGATCTTGGCTGTAGAGGCAAAAATTGATGTCCATAGTGACTGGCAGGAAGTTATAGAAGTATGAGAATGGACTGTCAGTACCTTCCTGAGGGTGAGCAGGTTGTTAACTTTGCAGCTTGTGTTAGAATATCTCTTGGCTGCCTACTTATTAAAAACCCAGTCTGTAAAGAAAGCACAGCCTATACTTTAAATATTGTTAACTGCTGGGCCAAATAATTCATCTGGCCTCTGTGGAAGACACAAGTTGTGATTTTAAAAAAGAAAAGTGAATGTGTAAGAGCATGAAAGGAGAAGAAAGGAAGGAAAGGAGGAAGGGAGGAAAAATGAAACACTAGAAAATAATAGGCCTCTCTGGTTGTAGATGTATAAAAATATGTGTTCCTTTCCCCAATGTTTTAAAGAAATTGTGGGTCTTGGATTGCCCAATGGCTATTGTTACAAAGCATCTTTCCCTTGTGCCATTTGCTCAATTGATAGCATCATCCCTGATTCTATCTTGTATCCTTTAGGAATATACATTTTTATGGGCAAATTCTGGAACCAGGCATATATATGCTTTACAACAGGGAACAAGGATGGATGGAAACAATTCCATTCTTCCACAGAAAGGAGGCAAAACTTTCCCAGTGTTCAACATTATGTAGAATGCAGGGGCTTTTACATGTTGAACATGTAGTGGATGTAGGTAGGTGTACATGCCTTGAATCTATCTGTACGTTCCCTATGATCATGTAAGAATGACCAGAATTATGTAATAGATAGGATAATAGAAATTACAGATAAGGATAATAGAAATTACAGAAATTTTAAATGGGAGAGACCTCTGGAGGTTACCTAGTCCTTCAGCTCCTAGCAGGACTGTCACCAGTGCTAGATCGGGTCAGCTGTACCTTTGTCTAGCTGCATCTTCAATACTTCTTTAAAGCTGCATATTCCTGCTCGGCACTACACTTCTGATAAACATTTCTTAACCTCCTGTGAACCTCCAAACCTGCAGCTTCTGGCTCTTTCGCCTTATCTTACCGTGTGCTGCTACTTTGAGTTTGGCTTCATACTCTTTTTAAGCCCCCTTCAAGTAGTTATAGTCTACTGTTAGACCTTCACTGAGCCTCCTCTTTGATGGAGAAGAGATCTTTCATTCACTGGAGTCTGCGCTTTCTCAAAACCCTTTTTGACCTAAAAGACCTGAAATTGTAGTAGTGTTTCACCCTCACAGCACTGAGTAGATGTGGATAATAATTTCCCTCTATCTGCTCACCAAGTTGTTCTTAATACAGCCCAATATGGAATTTGCCTGATTTACCATGAGCACATATTTAATTTGGTGCCCACTGTGACTTCCAGGTCCTTTCTCAGCCTGAATTGATGTGGGATTATTTAACCTGAGGTGCAGAAGTTTGCATTTTTCCTTGCTGAGATTCATGTGGCTTCTGTTGGTCTAGCTGCTGAGTTTTCTTATGGTCCATCTGCTGAGTGACACACACTGACCTTAAGCCCACCATTGGGTTTAAAAACTGAGTTTGTTTTACATTCTGTATTGTTAGAATAGAATGTTTGCAATACAGTTTAGGAAACAGTCCTGCTTCCATAAAAGGGAAATAAAATAAACAGGGACAAGACCAAATTTATTTTAAAAGATGGATGCTAAGTGATAGTGTAGAGTTATTAGATTTGAACTGTCACATTAAAATGAACTGGAAGGGTAATGTGACCATTAAGCAAGTTACACTGGAACTAGGACTGGTGCTTAGCTCTAATAGCAGAAGGGCGTTAGAACACTCTTTGAAGTAGAGCAGTGAAGGGCAAAGATGCTTTATAGGGTGGAATCTGGTAGGTTGATGGGAATTAAATTACATATTTGCCTGTAATAACAGGACACTTGACATGATGACTGAAGAGGTTATCTTGGCCCTGAAGGTCCCATGCAGTCCTGTGTCCCATGTTCCCTTTATGGAAAGAAGCTGATGAAATTCTGTGTATATGAAACTTCCTAACTCTCTTGTCTCACCTTTTTTTTTTACTTATATGATTTTGATACATTTTTTGCCCATAGCAAATGCCAACTATAATATTTTTGTCTTCCTTCTGTTGTCTTACACTATTTATCTTTCTATATCCAAGCTGCAGACTTATTATATACAGGGAGACAGAAATAGCTGTTATTGTGAAATGTGTACATGGTAGAATTTGCTTGAGTTCAAGCGTTGTTGTGGTATGTTTCTCAGTAATGCTGATAATTCATATTACTGTAACCTCTGTGGTGCTCTGTAGCTGAAGAAATCTGATGGCTTTTGGTGCACAAACCATTTATGCTTCTTCTGTGACGCCCCTTTGCTCTTGCTGTCCAGTAATTGTTCCAGTTTATTGGTGATACATTAAGTGGAAGGGACAATTCTGAAAGAACTATTAGGGGAAAAAAAATCTGGAAAAGGGAGCGAGGAGAAGGAGGATGTACATCAGTTTCACTGGGCTGGAAGATCTTGTTCAAAATATAAGGCAGCTGAGGAGAAGCTGTCTTGGGTGAAGCTCTGCAGTGCTTATGAAGTGGACTCAAAGCAGAGGAAAAAGGCAGGGGTGTAGGACTGAGCTGAGCAGAGGATGAGATCCAGGAATCCTTGCTTTGCACTTGGAGAAAGCCTTACCTCTCATAGTCATCCCAGGGTGCTGCTTGTCAGTGGTGAAGACCTGGAGAGCAGTATGTAGTTTGTTCACAAGCCTCTACATTTATTAAGTCACCAGTGTCAGATCTGTAAATGGATGTATCACATCCTATACATAACCAACCCTAAATGGCATTTTCATGGGGAAAAGAAATCTGGCCTCCCAAATTAAAGACTTTGCACGTGAGAACGTGAAGATCTTTAAATTGCAAATGGTCAATGCTTGGTTTTTATTTGGTTGTATGTGAAAGTGCCAAGCTGTGTAACAAATAGCAAATATGGAGTTACATGTGTAATATCTGTGCTGTATTTGAATATATGATAGTAGAAGATTGTAATCCTTACTGAGCAGTTATAGTCCATATAATGAATGCTCTGTGTGGTAAATGAGCAACATTGTATGTTCCCGAGCAAGTTTAAAAAAGTGAATCATTCTCTTTGTGTCTTTTATTCTTGACTCTAATATTTACATAGCAACAGATAGCTAAAAGTATTATATGAAGTGATGATGATTTCTGAAGGTAAAAAGAACAAATGTGTTAACAGATCTGTTTTGATAGCAGTGACTTACGATTTATCCAAATCGAATATGCTATTACTGTAGAAAGACGCCACAAAAAAATGTTTTCAGTTAGCTAGGAAAAGAGAGTCAATGTATAACTCTGTTTAAAGTAAGATTTTTGGTAAAACGAAGAAAGTAACAATGTTTAAAAAAGCTTTGAAACAAATCTGAAGCTGGAGCTTCAATGATACAAGGCGGGGATATGTTAACTTAAAATTTCTTCTGGCATATTAGGGTGATTTAATGAAATTCTGGTGATGTGGGAGGAATGTCAATGTAAACTTCCACATCAAGAAAAAGTTGCAAGACAGTGTAAAACTAAATGAGGACCCTCTTAAATAGTTTATAACTTTTTGAATCTCCGTAATATGGGATAACGCTGTCTCAAACTCCTTTATTAGGTAGAACTCTGTGTGTCCTAATTAAATAAAGGCTGATGGAACAAATAGTGAAAGTAACTATACCACTGCGCACCTTTTAAGGCTATTTCCAGGGCCCTCTTTTACATTAGTTTTTGGTTTTAATAAATGCAAAGAATCCTATTGACCTGGATCGGACTATTTGATTAAGCAAAGGTACAGTATACTTTCATGTTTGCAGAAACAGAGTGTTTTTCTCGCAAAGAACATGAAAACAGGAAAATCTCATACAATTATGTAATTATAACCTTCTTATTACAGCTGCCATTAAGTACTGTGCAATTAAAACCTGTAAAATAAACTGTCCTGGAGTATTATATCTCCTTAGTGCTGATCAATACAACTTACCCAATTGATGCAAATTCTAACTACTAAAAGAGCTGTTAAATTATATTGTCTTTCATTGTACTTTTTTTTGTCTTTTACAGGAAAAAGTAGAATATGCCTTCCTGATAATTTTTACAGTTGAAACATTTTTGAAGATTATAGCATACGGATTATTATTACACCCCAATGCGTATGTTAGAAATGGATGGAATTTATTGGATTTTGTAATAGTAGTAGTAGGGTAAGTAACTTATCTGTCATTATACAAAGATTTAAAATCTTTATAGTGAGGTAGATATAGGTCTGTTTGGCTGAGGGTAACTGCCTGTGCTTGATTTCTATTCCTTTGTAGTAAAAGAATGAACTGATAGGAGTGAAAAATTCAAAACAAAGTCTTAAAAGTTTTCAGTGCTATCTGTAGCTGCAGGTTGTGTTGCACAATCAGCTTTCTAGTAGAAGTTCCCAGGAAATTCTGAGTTCTGCCAAAAATTTTCATTGGTGATTGTCTTGTAGAATCTTTTCCATCTGATATTTTCCTAGGGTGAACCCTAAATGTCTTTCCATGTGATAAAGGTTGATCTGATTAGGTCTGTACATTATTATGTCATTTGTTCGTTTATCCCTATCCTGTGGTTATGTGGAGTTCGTAGATTCTATGAAGACCTCTGGGAGAACGCACCTGTTTCAAAGTGGAGGAGAGTGGTCAGGGGAGACAGAGTTAACTGGGTGGTTCATTGACCTTCCCAAAATCTGAGGAAAACTGGACACTGAAGTACTTTCCTTTGGGGTGCTGTACATCAGGCCTCAGAGATACAGGATTTTTGGCTTGCCTGGGGGAGAATGTATGGTAAAAATGCCATTGTTGTTTTTTTTTTTTTT
>Ga0065711_1027202_pt1 | contig 52719 bp, 25 predicted proteins | sample Hoacrofraction12_FD_59098 | JGI IMG/M metagenome (GOLD analysis project Ga0065711, IMG submission 59098) | Hoatzin crop microbial communities from Cojedes, Venezuela - Epithelial fraction 12 v2 (version 2) | ecosystem: Host-associated > Birds > Digestive system > Esophagus > Crop | place... | reverse complement strand
CACAGGAAGTTCCGTCTGAACATGAGGAAGAACTTCTTCCCTCTGAGGGTGACGGAGCACTGGAACAGGCTGTCCAGGGAGGTTGTGGAGTCTCCTTCTCTGGAGATATTCAAGACCCGCCTGGACAAGGCCCTGTGCAGCCTACTGTAGGTGACCCTGCTTCGGCAGGGGGGTTGGACTAGATGACCCACAGAGGTCCCTTCCAACCCCTACTATTCTGTGATTCTGTGATTCTGTGACTACCAGAACTGCACTTGCAAAAATAATACTTGTGGCTGACCAGCTGTCTTCTTTGCAGCCATAGAAATAGCTCCATATGCTTTGACTCCTGCCTGTTGCTGCTCTATAACTGATATTTCAGTTGGCCTGAAGGCCACAGTACACTCTAGCTGAAAGTGACAGCACATCTTCCATTCACTCCATTGACCCTGCTTGGATGTATGGTGAACAGCAAGACACATCCCAAAAATCAGAACCAAAACATAGTGCTTAGACGTCTCACACAATTCAGTGTTTCATGGAATGAAACTGCGTCTGCTAGCAATTTTAAGAAAATTGCAGTTGCTCAACACTCGGAAAGTGACTAAAATGTTCTAAAGAAATTCACCTTGAGAATCTTTAAATCTCTTCTCATTAGCTCATCTCCCCCAACTCCCAGCCCCTGCTGTCAGTATCTTCCAGGGTATGGGAGAATAAACTGGAACACTGCTCTTCCCCTGCCACCTCCTTTGTGGGTAGTAGCCCTCTCAGCACTACCACCAGAAGGACTTTTCAGGACGTGTCTTAGCATCCTCTGAGAGCACTGAGAAGCAAATCCTTCCTTTCCTGAGTAGCCACTTGTAAGCAGCCATCTCAAGAAAATGCTGGAAATCATGAGGAACAATGCCTAATTGAAGTGGTATTCCAGTGTTCCAGTGGTGATCTTTACATGCAAGCATCTTTCGCTGGCAGGGAATAATATTTCTCCTTGGGAAGCTTCTGACTGTTCCTGAACTATTTGCATGAAGGATGAGATTTTCATAGACAACCATTGTTGGCCTAATTCTGCTCTCACTACGCTTACTGGGAGGAAAATTAGGCTTTTAAAGCAGTTTTTAAAGTGTTACTTGGCCTTTGATGTCTACAAAATGTTCTCCCAATCCCCTGTAAACCACAGTCTGTTACTGGCCAGCAGTGCCCACAAAATCTTCGGATTACAGGATCAGAGGAAAGAGACACCCTGCAGGGCAGTTACTCTCCAGATGCCATGTGGGGGAGCATCTTACTGACCTTCCCGACAAATGCTGAACAGATGCATCCGGGAAACATCGAGAGTGGGGACAGAAACAGAAATGCTAGCCTGCCCTTTTCACATCAGTGTTAGCCACTCCTGAACTACTGCTGAGTCTAGAAAGAAAATTTCTAGGGGGAAGTAGGGAGTGAGCTCAGTGCATACCAAAATGAAATGCACCATGTAGGGAGTAAAACATGACTCTGAGACAAACCCTGCCGTGCTGACTCCGTGAGTTCTGTTTCCTTCCTGGAATTACACCAGGGGCGTTGTTCCTGCAGTGAGCTGGCAAGACCTGAAACAAAAATAATAATTTAATAATTTGACAAAACAGAATCTTAAATGACAAAAAAGAGATCAGACCCAGTATTCTGTCTCTTCACACATGGATACACGTTTATGTCTATATAGAGTAGAAGTATATCCATAAGTAGCAAGGGCCTTTTAAGGTGGAAATCTTTCTCTCTCACCCACACACAATCACTCAGCTACCAATAAAGGCTAACATTTAGCTGGCCCAACCCCCAGTCTCATATCTTACAAGGAAATGTTTACAGACTTCTGTGATTTATCTGTACTTAAGAGCAATACAACTGATCTTCCGAATAGCATAATACGATGGACTCCAGCAGCACTCACAAAGAGCTCCTTAAATTAAAATCTGTCTGACCTTTCTGTAGCTCCATATGTGGTTTAATGGATGTTACACATTTTGCACTGAGGCAGACCCAGACTGCTACAAACATGGCTAGAAAAGCAAGTGATATTGCAGCTTCTTCAGTGCACCAACAAATTTATTTCTTCTGTTGCTTCTTCCAGCCTTTCTTTGTAGGCAGTTCCAAAGTTTCAGAATACTTGGGACCCAATTTTGATATCAGAAATCTGCATAATACTTAATACTTTACTGAGGGTACATACATCTTCCCTCATTTGAAAAAGTTCTTGCTACCTTCTAGTCAACAGGAAGTCTTAATAACATGCTGCAGTCTTGCTGTATAGAAAAGGCTTCTTCTCGAATTAATAGTAGTCAGTATGGCCCAGAGTACTGAAAGAAGAAGCTAGAGTACACTAGCAGTCCTAACACCAGTAAAACAGCCTAACTGGGCGAGGGAAAAAAATAGTTTCAAAAAGGCAGCTACACTGAGGTATATAGTAGGCTTCAGGAAGTCAACTGGCTTCATTTGCCAGTTAGAAGTATGTATTTTTTAAAAATTAGGAAATATTGTATGGGTTCACTACCCTTTTTCACTGAATCACTGGAATAGGCCCAGAATGTTTTAATTATTCCATAATAAACAAGGATCGTGATCCTCAGAGGAATTATTTGAATGCGTATTTTAAATATTCACTCCTCTCCTTCTGATCCTTACCCAGTACTTACCTCTACCTTAGAGAGTAAACTGTTTGGGACAGGAACAGCATGTGAGGATGGTGCCTAAAACAGTTGCAGTAGTAGTCACAGAGCCAAAAATTAACCACTCTTCTGGTCTCATGCAAAATTAATTTCCTCATTCACATGTGAAATATGAAGTATTGTACCAGAAGTCTCAGCAGGATTTGTCTGGAAACACTGTAACAGAAATGTGTCTGTGAAAGCATACTTTTAGGAATGATATAACTCCATTTTGCAGAAGGATGGTAGTAGGATCATAATTCTACCACAGGAGTGTAATTTCCCTCTTATTGAACTGCTAAGTTGAAGAATTTTGAAAGATACAAAGATGTTTCAATTTAAGACCTCTGAGAAGGTTTTGGGAAAATCCTTCTACTTAAATGGAACAATTGTTACAGGTGTAACAATTAATGCAGTGGAAAAAATGCTATAGGGAAATTGCTTTTGTAACTACTTACAATTTCTGTGCTTACAGCAGCTTAATTTCTTGAATTACTTATGTATTTGCAGATCCTCCAATGGAATAAATGAAACCTTGAGTGCTGAAAGAGAAAATGGAAAGCAAGAGAACATAAAAAATGAGGACTATAGGGAGAGTACTACATTGCAAATCAACACAGCAAAAGAGATACCCCATGGAGATTTATGCATCACAGAGATATACAGTGAGACTCATCAGGGAGCAGGAGAAAGCAACATACACTTTTCTGAAATGAAACAAGAGATCACACAAAGCCACAGAATTACTCCTAAAGTGATCGGCACCTCCAAAGTGCTCGTGACAGATGAAGCTGCTTTCAGAGGGAAGATAGAAGAAAGAAGGCCAGGTGCTATGGTTGAGCTGCAGTTGTCCCTCTCAAATGATGCGCACAAGGGCACCAGTGCTCCTGCTGTGACTCTTTTAGAGGCAGAAAAATGCACCCCATCAGGAAAAGGACCCAGTGTACAACAAGACAGGACTAGCCCTGTAATCGCAATTCCCCTGGGAGTGAAAGAGGGCAACATCCAGTGGTCAAGCAAAGTAGTCCAGTTTTCTAGTGGCAAAGAGGTCAAGAGGATCCAAGGTGCAGCTCCATCTCTCCCCAGGGTGGAGGTGATCCTAGACTGTTTGGACAGGGAGAAGGAAGCACCCAGGTCTCTAGCTGAAAGGGGGTGTGTTGATTCTCAAGTGGAAGGAGGGCAGTCAGAAGCACCTCCTTCCCTCCTCTCCTTTGCAATCTCATCAGAAGGCACAGAGCAGGGAGAAGGCGACCAGCACTTGGAAAAGGATCACAGACCTCTTAAGCACAGAGCGAGGCACGCAAGTAAGTATGTCCCATGTAATCATTTGCACTGCCCGAGGGTATCTTTTGTAACTTTAAACATAATTCCAGAATGTTTCGAGTTTTTTTCTGTGATTTTCTAACTTTCCCTCTGTCTTTTTCTTTTAAATGATGTTTCTGTTCTTGCTTTATATATTTTTTTCAGGGTAATGCAATGCTCCTGCTGATGAGCCAAGAGTATACCCATGCCTTAACTGTGCTGAATAACTTTGCTTAGTAGACTTCCACTTTGAAATTAACTCATTGCTTTGTTCATCTAAAAATAATTACATCTCCAAAAAGGGCTGAATTCCGCTGGTCTTCTAATGTATGTTCGGAGACAATCTGTAGAATATTAACAAAAAAGCAAGTTGCTTTCAGATGTCTAAGTGAACCTTGTGGATTTCTCCTTTTATAGCAAAAGCTTTGTGTTGTCATTTGCATCATCTAAAATCAAAGCCATGCCACTGCTCTTAAAAGTTAATAAAAAAGGCTAGCAGAAAAGCTTGATGTTGCCTGCAGAACAGATTTTGACAGACACTAGCATGTGTATAACTGTTACATGATCCTTTCAGTTTTGTCGGTCTTCTCCAGACTGTAAAGTGAATATGCTATTTCTTCTGACTCCCATACCCAGAGGTCAGCTTCAAAATGCGTCCAAGAAGTTTATATGAAAGTAAACTAGCAAGTGGACCCAATATTAATTAACTGAGTGTAGATACGTATTATTTCTTTATTTATCTATGTATTATTTTAATCATTTGGGGCCTTTCTATTGGTTGCTTGCTCTTTCCCAACAATGCTAAGAATCCTGTCTGGGGATTTAGTAGGAGTATGTCAAAGGTGCTTGAATGTGTGCAGTGATATACTGTAGCAACAAGCTATTTCATATGCAGTGTTGGAATTAGTCTGCTAACACGCTGCTAATTCCTCTGTAGGCATATTTTTAGCATGATAACCATTTGTGTCTTATTGGCAAGTGGATTAAGCAGTTACTTATGCGTAAGTGTCTGTATGCAATCCACATATTTTTGGCATATTATATGAAGCATAAAAGAAAAGTGCACATGGTTTACATTTTGGCTGTGAAGTCAGAACCAACTGCGGGACTGTGCCTGTCTTTCTTAGAGAATTACTTGCAGTGCGTGTCTAATAAGGCAAAAGTACAAAGAATGAACTACATATTACATGATAAACTCCGCTTTCAAGTAGGACACAGATTCTGTCCTTTTCCCATCTCAACTATGACAATCTCAGTTCCTGATAATTTAGTGGCAGGTCATTATCCTTAGGAACCACGGATTTAATCTATAAAAATGTTTGCTTTTATTATTATTATTATTATTATTATTTGTAAAAACCTATCTACACATTAGAACAAACCAATTGCTACGAATAGGGGAATAATCTGTGCAGCAAATACTATGCATGTTTTTTGTAAAATTAGAAATTATAATGCAGCATTTAAGTCTAAACTAGACAAGAACAGTTATTGCAGGTATTTGATCTGTTTAGCATAAATTTTCTCTGTAAGTAGTAATCAAATTATGTTCACCTGAACAGGTAACATTTCTTCAGCCATCTACTGAAAATATCAATTAAGTAGCTACCCAGATGAATTAATTAAAAATACACTAGCAACATGAAAAGTTTCATTTTTTTTGCTTTCTGCAGAACTGTATGTGTACCTGCTGAATCCCCTTCCCAGAAAAACAGTTACTGTTGATGCAAGTAACTTATCTGAAAGTGTAGAACTCATGTGCTTTCAGTTTGCAGGGGCACTCTAACACTAATGTCCATACTTTTGGAAAATGTCTTCAGTGGCTATTGTAAGCATTTGGACTGTCAAAGGACTGAGCCAAAGATTTTGTGACTTTACTCTCACAGTAAAGTATTACAAATTGTTGGTGCGGGTGCTATGCTCTTTTATCTTTTATAGGTTCTTGTGAGAACCATTAGTTCAGTCATGCTGTCATCCAGCATAATGGCAAAACTCCAATTGTCTTTAATAGGAGAAGTATCAGACTCCATCTACTGACATGGCTAAAAGGATCATTAATAGCAAACACATCACATGGTTTTCTTTATGAGTTTGCTTTATTTATGCTAGCAAAAGATACTAAATTATTTATTGCTCTAGTTTCATGTATCAGAGGCACACTTTTTCCTTTTGAAATTAAGTGGAAGGGGACCATTGATTTGGGCAGCAACAGCTTTAAATTCTAGCCTTTTAAAGGGAGAAGCTATCGAGGCTGTCACTCATGAGGTGCGGTGGTAGAGTATAAGCAAGGCTGAGAAACAGGGACACCACCTGACTGGCATTGCCCCATAAGGCACGTGCTCCATGTTATGCTGATGTACAGTGCATCTACCAGCTGATCATCTATCAGGGGCTGAAAGTTAATGCTAATGGTTTCTCTGCATGCCTTTTTGGATGCATACTTGCTTTTAAATAGCCAATACATAGAAGCATACTGACTTTTATCAACTATACACATTTTGTAATGCATGTGAGTAAAATAAACACGTAAATGGCAGAAGCTGCTGCCTCCATCAGGCAGAATACACTCCGTTTCATTTGGTCTCAGATGTTAAGTAGTCATGGGCCTGGCTGGCAGGGAACATCTGCTGTAAGCCTAGGAACTATGGTCAAACACTTGGTAAATACCAGACCACAGAAACTGAATAAATGAGAAAATATCATCTGCCTGTTGCTGCTGAGATTACTTATGGAAATAAAAATCGAGAATACTAGAAATAAAGACACATGTAATGTTCCTGTTGAATGAAGAAAGTTCTAAAGAAAGTGATGTAGCCTTTGAACTTGCATGGGTGTGACTCTGAGGACTGCTGGGTATGGAATTTACGACACTGTTGATATTGTGGGAAAAGCGTAAGTATAATGACCTCTCCATGCAAAAGAACATAAATATTTTAATATGGGGAAAGGGGACAGTGGGTAAATTTCAGTATAGATAAATGCAGAACTATTTGTTATCAGTTTCCACGTATTTTGTTGGGCTGCATGCAATTAAATGTGTACTTCAATTCTGTCCACAGGGCTCCGGCGAAGTGAGAGTCTGTCAGAGAAGCAGGTCAAAGAAGCCAAATCTAAATGTAAAAGTATTGCATTGCTGCTGACAGCAGCTCCCAATCCCAATTCGAAGGGGGTGTTGATGTTCAAGAAGCGTCGTCAAAGGGCGAGGAAATATACTTTAGTTAGCTACGGTACTGGGGAGTTGGAACGTGACGAAGACGAGGGTGAAGAAGGTGAAGGTGAAGAGGGGGACAAAGAGAACACTTTTGAAGTGAGTTTGCTTGCAACAAGCGAGTCAGAAATAGATGAAGATTTCTTCTCTGACATTGACAACGACGGTAAAATTTTGACATTTGACTGGGACAGTGGTCTACTTGAGGTTGAAAAGAAGACAAAAAGTGGAGACGAGATGCAGACTCTTCCAGAGAGCACAGGTAAAGGTGCCCTCATGTTTGCCAAGAGACGGCAGAGGATGGATCAGATTACAGCTGAGCAAGAGGAGATGAAGGCACGCACACTCCATACAGAGGAACGCAGGGAAGCCACCGTGTCAGAGAACTTCCAGAAAGTAAGCTCTTCAGTCTATCAAACAAAAGAGGAAGAAATGTCAAGACAGCAGACCTGTGTGAGCAAAAGCTACACAGACATGAGCCAGAATCATAGCAAAGTGGTACAACAAAATGGCTTTGGCTTAGCACCACACACAAACCTCTCTTTTCAGTCCTCTGAAGCTCAAAAAGCAGCATCTTTGAATAAAACAGCTAAACCCTTCCCTTCCGGGGTTCAGAACCGAGCAGCTGCACCATTTTCACCTACAAGAAATGTCACCAGTCCTCTTTCAGATATACCAGCACCACCTCCTTACTGCTCTATTAGCCCGCCACCTGAGGCTTTATACAGACCTGTTTCAGCTCCTGTAGCCAGCAGAGCTGCCCCAACTGTGTGGTCACCCACCGAGCCAACAGAACACATAGCATCCAGAGATGAAAGGATTGCGGTGCCAGCCAAAAGAACTGGGATACTGCAAGAGGCAAAGAGACGAAGCACTTCAAAACCTATGTTCACTTTCAGAGAAACACCCAAAGTGAGTCCTAATCCTGCCCTGTTGTCCCTTCTACACAATACAGAGGGCAAAAAAGGTACTGGAGCTGGTTTTGAGTCAGGACCTGAAGAAGACTACCTCAGTTTGGGAGCAGAAGCTTGCAATTTCATGCAGACTCAAGCATCTAAACAAAAGGCCCCTCCTCCTGTTGCTCCGAAGCCTTCACTCAAGGTCTCTCCTACTGCTGGCACTCCAGTTTCACCAGTCTGGTCACCTTCAGCAGTGGCTTCTAGCAAGGCTCCTTCTTTCCCAGCACCAGCCTCACCTCGGGCAGCATACCCTGCACCACCCAAATCTCCACAGTATCCTCATTCTCCTGCCCATCCCCCAAGTACTCTCAACCTAGCTGGTCCTTTCAAAGGGCCTCAGGCAACCCTGGCGAGTCCAAACCATATAACCAAGACACCAGTCACACCAAGTGCTGGAGGAACAAAGCCACCTTTCGAGATGCCACCAGATATGAGTGGAAAAGGAGCACAGTTATTTGCCAGAAGGCACTCTCGAATGGAGAAGTATGTGGTAGATTCAGAGACTGTGCAGGCAAACATGGCACGAGCCTCATCTCCAACTCCATCTTTACCAGCTTCTTGGAAATACTCATCTAATGTCCGAGCACCTCCACCTGTTGCATACAATCCCATCCACTGCCCATCTTATCCTGCTGCTGCTACCAAGCCCTCCTCTAAGCCCACTGCTGCTACCAAAAATACAAAAAGAAAACCTAAGAAAAGTCTTAATGCTTTGGATATTATGAAACATCAGCCTTATCAACTCGATGCATCTTTATTTACCTTTCAACCTCCTAGTACTAAGGAAAGCCTTACAATTAAGCAGACATCGAAGTTGTCCACTTCAAAGCAAGCTCTACCTTTCAGACCACCAAGTGCTGGCTCTCCTACTAACGTCCGGGCATCTTCAGTGTACTCCGTGCCAGCCTACAGTTCACAACCTTCGTTCCAGTCAAATGCCTCAATCCCAGTAAATGAATCATACTCACCTACAGGCTACTCTGCATTTTCTAAGCCAGAAACCACCACATCCTCTTTGTTTACTGCTCCAAGGCCAAAATTTTCAGCAAAGAAAGCTGGCGTCACTGCACAGGTGTGGAAGCCATCAATTATTGAAGAGTAAACCTTATAGCTGAAACCTAGTGTCCATTTTGCTTGCAATCAATTTTTTGCAGTGGTAACCTGGCACAGAAATAGTGCCAAGAGTATTCCTTAGCTTACTTAATAACGTCAGATGTATCACCTCAAATCTGGGTCCAAGATATTTGAACTTTTTTAAGGAATCAAAACAGATATAAAATTTAGCACATTTATGCATATTATCAGATGCTTTATATACATAACATCCTGAAATGAACAGATACCATTGTATTAAGTAAGCAGGACACTAGGTTTTTGCTTTAGGACTACTACAACAGAAACAACAGTAAGCAATATTCCTGGTATGTCAATTAATAGAGAAGAGCTTTCTTTCTGCTCCCCTCCCCAACTATGTTCTAATAACCTAGGGATTTGAGGACTTTTTTGGTTTTTTTAAAGAAGTGCCTTATTAAGTGATATTAATAGTAATATGTATTACTAACATAGCATAAAATAGATACACTATTAGAGTCTGACTGGTCACTAGCAGAATACAACTGGATAGACCTTTGGCCTGCACAGAGCCCCACTGAATTCAGTCAGAATCTGTCCTGGCTCAAAGGTCCTTCCACAGGAATCTGATTGATCAGCCAGGGGCTTAGTTTGTAAGCTATGTGGATCAGCTGTGATCCAAAATCATGAATTGCCTCTGTGATTTCACAGAGAATGTGCTATAAGAGATGCTGGAGCGTTCTGAAGACTAAAAGAGGTGGATAGACAGCTGGAAAAATTGTTAAAGATTTCCCATTTGGGGAAAATTTGACATCCCAAGTGCAGACATATTTTTAGCCAAAGATTGCCCTGAATCCAGCAAGTAAGACAGAAGCCAGTAAACCAAAATTATTGAACAGTCAAAGAGGTGAGCTGGGTTTTGCAGCTGCAATTTAATGCAATAGTTTCTTCTGAAAGCATGATGACTGAGAATTGAAGGGATACACATATTCAAGAGTACTCACTCTCACAGCCAGAGTAGTATATGCCACAGAAATTAGCACTTACCAGGAAATCATAAATATGACCATGTCTTCCTATTGGTGCCTCGCACGCATTTTATTATTTTCACTTGGGGCTTTACAGTGCTTCTTCCCACTTTAAATCTTTTTACTCTGATCTTATACTTTCACCTTTTACTTGTTGTATTGGGGACTAAGATTGAAATACTGCTACTGCAGAAAATTCTTAAAGAGTCTGTGGTCTTGAAATCTACTGTATAATACTGCAGTGAATAGACAGTCTTGCTGAAATCAAGGCGTTCTATTTGAATAGTTTAGCATGGTTTTCAGTAAGCAGTCCTGTTAACATCAGTGGTGCTAGGTCTGAAACAAGGTGATGTTTGATGTATCAAAACCTATCCCAAGTGTGAAGCTAAAGATTATAGCATCACTCTGTGAATAAAGGTAGCAGAATCTGTTGATATATTTATTTAAACTACCATTCAGCTAGCTATAGACTACATTATGTATCTTTCATATCATAGGGGTTTTACTAGAACCATCTACTTTGATAAACGAAACATTCTCCATCATGAATAAAATCTCCTTAGTTTGGTCCCATGATGGTAATTCAAACTTCAATCAAAGTTGAGAAGAATAAATTTGCTTGTACATGTAGAAAGCAGACTGGAATCAAAGCCTAATCAAGCCAATAAAAATCACTCCTTTGAATTCTGGACCTCCAAAATCCTACTCTCCCCTTTAAATTTTGGATTAGGATAGTGACTGCATCAGAAGAAAATAGCCAAGTGATCCTTCTCCCTCTTAAAATCCAGGAGAATGATGTGAAATTTTGAAAAAAAAAAGTTTGGAAAACTCACGAAAGAATTACACTGCATTTGCCCGGAAATTGAAAGTAGTAGTATTTTAATCCTTTGGAGATCTCCCTTCTCTCTGTTTTCCACTGTCATATCTGTATTTTTCTTCCATCATTAAACTTGTCCCTTTCCTCTCTGCCTGTTTGGGGTTTTTTCTTTGGTCTGGTTGCTGGTTTTTTTTGGTCACTTACAGGTACAGACTGACAGTGTGTTAAGATAAATCTACTTTCTATACTATCCTGTTGATATGAAATCTCCTCCCTCCCCTTCCCTTTCCCCCTTACCCTTTCCTTACCCCTTCCCTTTCCTCCCTCCCTCCTTCCCCTCTAGTAAAAGTTTTACCTGATGTTACACACACTTTTTTAGGTAGAAGTTTAAGATATTATTATCTACTTGGAATAAAGATACCCTACCAAAGATAAGTAGTGCTGCTAAAGAGATACATAGAAATCCAGTCAGCCTGATATTGCCTTACATGTTTTTACTTACAGTCTCCTCCTGTAAAATACATCTGTAAATTGTAATCACACCTCTGTACTTGTACCACTCCAAGAATATTTACTTAATGAGGAGATTTTTAGCAGTTTTGTACTTCTACCACAAGTGTTGATGCTGATGCATGTGGCTACTGACAAGACAGAGCAGCTCACACAGCACAGCCGTCAGCTCATGTCAGGCTCAGGTCAAGAACTTTTGGAATTCATCACCACCTACTGAGTATCCTGTGTGAAATATGTGAATTACTGAAATCTAACTTGTAGGTTTATATGTACTTACATGGCATACCACTTTCCAAGTAAGAAATAATAAGCTTTATTATTCTAATTATTAGCAGGAGAAACAAGAGGTAAAGCTGGGATATATTCTCCTCCAAAGGAAATCAGCTCTCCAGAAAGACAGAAGTCAAGTAAATAGGAGGTAGAGGAGAGCTGTGGACTAAAACACAACACTTCAGTTTCCTGAGTTATCTGTCTAGAGCTAAATTCCCCTGAAAGACAAAAACGCATAATTGTCATCTTTAAAATGATTTTGCTGTCTCTTTCATTTTGAGCACAACTGAAAAATTCATTTAGAAGGTCAACTAAAACAGACGCATGTTTACAGCAATAAGCAAAAAGTCAGCTTCTGTGATAGCAATATAAAATATAGCTATTAGCCTATTTTCTCTTTACTTTGTCCAAAAGAAAAGCAAGTGCATCTATGCTGAAAATTTGGATTTTGTTCACATTTGGATTTTTTAGTCTGTTAGTCAAATACAAGTATTTCATATGGCCTATAGCAATGACAGAAAGATTCTTTAAAGCACCAATAAGAGTCAAAAGCAAAAACCCAGTGACACTAGTCCCAGGTGACACTAGTCCTCTTAACTCAGCTAAAATCTTTTGAAAATCTCATTCAAAGCCCAACTCGGAATTCAATTTCATGTATACACATCGATCTACATGCATAGTGCTTGGATCCAACTTGGCTTCAAGACTCTTTTTACTAATCAGGTAAGTCTGTAATTCTTATTGATATTTCACAAGACTAGCCTAACAATTTTATCTAAAATGTAATCTCTTGTGAAGCAGATATTTAAAGGAAAGTTGAGCTGTTCATTGTCATGGGTCCAAATTAAAAGCTAATGACGATGTCAAACACAGTTGAAATGCCAAGAAAATGAACGTTTTGTGTAGAGAGGAGCCATCTGAAATTTCACTTTGAGAGGGCAGTGAACTTTTGTACATGGTTTTCTGAAAAAGCTATTAGAATTAATTTAATATAATAGAACAAGGCTACCAAGATGCAATTGTTATGTTTACTATTTAAGCATATTTAACAGTGTATTTTAGGCCACCCCTAATAACAATACTTCCAGTACGTTCACATTAAAAGAGGAATTTAAGTGTTTTATGTTAATTTTAGCACCTTTAATTATAGCACATACCAGAGGTATTATACTGGATTTCACACACTAGACAGACTTTTCACAAAAACAGCTACCTCAATCAAGGGTTTATATACTCTCAATTTATGATTCAGTTATAAACCTCTTGTTATAAAAGCTGAATTGAAAAGTTTCATTTTGGAGATGAGTAGACAATGAGTTAAAATATCTGTTGCAAAAATAAAACACAAAATTTAGTTCTTGAATGAAGAACTGCTTAATTTCTCCCCCTTTCTCTGAGGGAACCACTCTTACCATGTTCCTGCTCAGCAAAAGATAACATATGATGAAGCAAACAGAAAGATATTTAAATGATATTTTTTCTGTAGGAACATTCACAGAGTAAACATTACCATCTCTTACAAGTAAGCCTCATTCTTTTGCTTTCTGCTCTCTTATGGAAGAAATAATTTCGCCAGTGTCCTAAGACATATGACAACATCCAGTGACAATAAGCTGCGTGGTTCCAAAAGCACAATTCACTTTGAGATCAAGCCAATGCCATTTAAAATCAGCCATCAAAAGGAGGTTTCAGTTAAATTTTGTCTTCTTGCACTGACCCTAATTTTATGTACCTAGTTTTATTTTATTTTATTTTGTACACCTAATTTTATTTTATATGAGACATTCATGAGTCAAGACACAAAATCAGCCCTAAGATTGCAGTGACCCGTTTTGCTGTCACCACAGCAATCATGTGGCAATGATTTTTTTTTTTGGCAGAGTGCTGTTATTGTTCACACTAAAATGAATGTTCAGAATTCACACAAATTTGTGTTTGAAGTAAAAAAATACTAAGAGGTTGAAGTATCGGCAGGCTCCAAAAATTAGGAAGTAAGGGGCTGATGTGTGGTTCAGATAGGAAAATAAGTGCTAAGCAGCAGAGCAGCAATTTCGAGAGAAAAAACTACTAGGATTAGAGGGAACCAAATGGCGGGGAGACAACTCCAGGAAAAAAAGCAGAGACTGCACCGGACAAAATACCTATCAGAGAACCACAAAATACAGAAGGTACAAGAGCAGAAAACAATCATCAAGAAGTGTTTTAATTATTCTGCATAGAGGTGGCTGACTATTTCCAGCCCTTCATTGAAATTTTCTAGATTATTCTTGGGTGACAGAGTGCTCACAGCACTGGACATGAATTTTTCCTCTACTATTTAAAAAAAGATGTTGTGAAAGAACCAAAATGCTAATACCCAGCAAAAAGGAAAAAGTGAGCTTTACAAAAAAGCAGGCCCTATCAATAGACTATTCCTCTGAGAGGCAGCAGACCTACAAACATATCTTCCTAGATAGCTCCTATACACGAGAGTTTTCGAAAGTACTAAGGTGAGCTCTGACAAAAGCAATTATAAGAGAACTTGACACCAGATGATGTGACCTGGGAGGAGCACTGTTTGTCAAGTATCCAGAACGACACCTCGACAAAGGACCAGCCTTACCATGCTCTGCTGCTCCAGCATCTCTGCGAGGAATCCTCTGTACACTATGAGGTAGGGAAATACCAGTGAAACGACAGCACTCTTCTCAACTAACAATTTGCAAAATCTTTCTCCTCTCTTTTCCCAGGATCCTTTCCCAGATTTTGTAGCTTTAAGAATAAAAAACGATTGGTTCTAAAAAGACCCACTCTTCCAGTCTTGCCTTTTTAACAAAACATGATGCAACTTTCTTTGCCTGAAGTCAAACACCCAGGATTCCACTGATCGCTTTGGCAGTTTGGCATGGCAAGTGCAAACCTTAATTACACAGCTTGGCGTAATGTTATTTTATAAGGAGTCTACTCAGCTTGAAATAGAAATGTTATACAAAGAAGAAACTTGACAGATCTTCAAAATCCTGTGGATTCAGCAGCTCTGAATTACTCACTGCTGGCAGATTTCTTGGGAAAATATGTGAGCCTGATAACTGCATAGCACACTTGGTGCCACCGTCACAGCTCCCTACTACCCATGACGACTGTTCTTACTTTGTAGTAAACATTACCTTTGCATGTGATTACTTATGGGAGGAGTTGGAATCACTCCAGAGCCATGTTTGACAAGTGCCTTTCAGGCCAGTTGCTTACTACAGGAAGCACTTTAGGTATTTTTATAAAATGATTTAAAAAGTAGGAAAAATCCTGAAGCTCAGTGAAATACTATGTTGGAAGGAGCTCTACAGAAGCAGACTTGAACTCTTCCTTTACAAGCTAAGACTAACCATATGATGATATTTCCATGGTTTTAACATTTGCCTCCTTGAGTAAGGCAGGCAAATAATTTTTTTTATGTAGCACGCTAATTAAGTCTCCTGTTATCCTTTGCAGTTTTCAGAGGAAAAAATATATTCCTGTTTGTAGTGATCTTGACAAACTGTTTTCAATTTCATTGCATGTGAAACCTGCACAAACTTACGTGGTAGTGTGTTATAACTGCATATTCCTTCAGACTGAGGATACTCAGCTACGAGAAAAATAGCTTACTTAACCATGCTTACAGATTGACTGTCTGGATGAAGGCTGCTTGCGTGGGGTAATCAGCATAACAGTAAGTGTTTTCAAACAAGAATCCTTGATTCTTTTTTCTGTCTTTAAGACAGACATTTTAAAACAGAAAGTCCCCTCATAATCCCAGGCAATCGAAAGATAAGCCTCTATGAAAGCAACCAGGTCATTTCTAAACAGGTGCAAAGACAACTGTTGAACAGATGGAGCGTTTGTCTTGATGTTTCTGTCTATATCTGAAACAATAGATATAAGAAATGCACAACAAACAGAAGACAAGGAAGAACATTGCAGAAATAAGGTAGACTCCCAACCACTGTAACACATGTTGGATTACAAAGGGTGACATGGATCATATAGCGCTCATTGATTTCAGTATGAGCTTTACCTGATTGCAAAGCAAAGAAGTCAGTACATTTGTATGAGAAGCAAAAGTTTCCATACAGTAGTGATCTATGGACAAATATTCTAAATCTTTAATGAAAGTTTTTGTGAAAAAACTCCCTTTTTTAAACAAAAGTCAATAACCGTTAGTGATTTTTTCTTTGATCTGTGAGAATGCTGCTTCTTACACTGTGCAGGTTGTTGTTGGTACACAGCTTTATTACTGTGAACAAAAGCAAAGCATGGGTGTCTGGGTACACTTTCTTTCTAGAGTCTTGGCAACTTTCCACATCAAGCCTGTAACATAAAAGGGGAACCTAAGCAGGTGACAAGAAAACCTCAAAATCTGCCTGCAGTTTGATTTTCTTTGGTTAAGTAAACAGTTTTAGAGATGTGCAGATATTTCTGCCAGTCCTAGCCATGCTACCTGAATATCTTTTATGAAACAAACTGGGCTGTAATTTTCTTCAGAAAAGGTTTCAACATACTTCCTTGCTGCATCTATGGCTGATGTCTGAAAGTGCAGTGATGTGACAAATGAGAACAAAAATTTCATGATGGCATTCCATTAAAAATTCAAATGACTACACAAAGTGAGAGGCAGCAACGTAACTTTTTATGTTGACATAAATCTGCAGCTGCACTGTACTCTGTTGCACAGCTATGAGCATTTCAGATGTAGAAAATGATAAACTTTTCTCATCCTACGATTACTTTCAGAGAGGTATTTTGGCAGAGAAACTTGACAGACTTGGTACTGCTACAGGAACAGTACTGAAGCAAGCACCTGACCCTATGTATACGTAATTATGAAAAAACAATATTAAATGCTAGTGTTTAGATTGCAAAATGAGGCACTTGGAATTAATGTTAATCCAACCATCCTGGGTATCTCTGTGACAAAAACATCTGTAATCATGTCATCATCTGCTATTTTTTTCTGTGGGACTCCAGACTCAATTCAGGGCACAGAATGGTACTGCTCATCTGATGAATAGCTCTTCACTGTTTTGTTTTGACATTCTTCTGTGCTTAGCACCATTCCTCACTTAATGTACACTCCTCAAAGTGTACTCTTCATGCAGAATTATTTCCCTGTAGATTTTCTATTAGTATCCAAGTCATTCAGAAGCCATAGTTCATTTTTACACTATTGCATTCTACAAACGAGTAAATAATGCGTGAAGCATGCGGCACTGACACTAGGACAGTCAGTAGCCTTGGGTGTCCAGTTGAAGACACTTAGCATTTTCAGAGTCCAGCAGCATACGGACTAGTTACTGTATCAAAGTATGTGATCCTTAACATCAGTCTGAGTGCTACCAAATCACAGGTCTCCAGGTGGAAGCCCAGACAGGGAATCCTCAATGACCAGCTATGAAATCCAACCAGTGAAAGCACCTTTTGCACAATATAATCCTTTGCTATATAATCCTAATATTTCCTAAATGAAGCCCTGAAACGGCACTGGATGGGGCACTTAATCAAAATGCATATGCACTGGGCAATGATGCTTGCAATTCTTATCTTTTGAATACTTGACCTTCCAACTTCACTAGCGTTGCTTCAAGGTAGTTTTGTGTGTTTTAACACCCAAGGGTTTTCTAAGAACAACAAACCAAAACCCACAATACTATCATGTAGCATGCTGTAGCCATGTTCCTCCAGCATGGCTTGAATCGCCACAGACAACTGCCATCACGCTGCCACAGGAACTGGCAGCAAACGCGTGCTGACATCACACCAGTGAATCAGCACTGGGAGGATGACACAGGTTTTCAGCAGGGCTTCACAGTCTTTTCTGACAGCAGAGAGACTGTGGAAGGACAACCTTCATCCCTCTGGGGAAGAAATTTCCTTGGAACTCTGGAGGAAAATATACAGTAGTGGGCACACGTTCTTTTCCCCTAATGTACCTTCCTTGCCCCATTTCTTCATCTTTTTCTTTTCCCAGTCTCCTCATCGTAGCCTCATTGTGAGCTACAGAGGTCAATTTTTCATTCCTTAAGCTTCTCATCCAAGCGCAGGATCCTTGGCTGTCAGTTCCTATTCTCATCACTCTCCAAGCCAGTACTGAATACATATTTTCCTTCTGTATCGAGTATTACCAGATCCTGATTTTGCTTTGTCCAGTCTCTTCTCCGCCCTTCCCTTGTCTGTTTCTTCTACCCTGTTGAAAGCCTGCTACTTGCTCCCTTGTATTCAAGCCAGACTTTCTCCCCTTTGAGGCCTGACAGGATGTCTTGGGCTCTGTCAAGGGGTAGTTGTGCTCTGCAGTGCATCTCAGTCCTGATCAGTGAGTGTGCAGCCTCAGGTCCAGACCTGATGGTGGGAAGAGACATGTGTACGCACCATACGCCTGCACGCACTATTGTTTTGTGAATGAAAACTCAGCTGTCCAGCCAGCGCGGGAGCTGTGGGAACCCCAGAGACCTCTCCAGCCTGTGGGGTACAGGTAGCCTGCTGTTTAGACAGGCAGAGGAAGCACAAGGACAGTCTTCTTGTTCCCCTGTGTGGTGTCCAAAGACAACACAGCCTATGGCAGCTTAGACCTGTAATAATGAATAAAATCCTCCTGCCTAATGGAATATTATCACTGCTAACAGACTTCTCAAGAATTAGCTGTAAAAAGCAAGGTGCTCCTATTGAGCCTGTATACGGCGCTCAGCTTGAATATACATAGGCAAGTTCGCATGGAAATATGAGACACTTCAGACACAAGTATGAGTCTCAAACCAGTTCTAAAGCATGTAGCAGTACCACTTCCAAGGAAAACGATGCTAGAATTTTTTGTCATTGATATGTATTCTTCCCTGCTCTCACTCTTTGAAATGGATGAACTATATGGCTTCATTTGGTTGATAGGCACCTGAAATGGTTGGATCATTTGGGAAGAAGTAAATTAGAAAGAAAAAAACAACTAAGGCTGGAAATTTCAGTTTGAAAGATTTGATAACAAAATTATAAGGAACTGGATTATTTATCTTTTAGTTTGGATATATTCGGAAACAATAGTGCCAACACCCTGAAGTATTACAATATAATTAATATTTATTTTCTTCGATTTAAAAAAAAAAATATTACTAGCCTTTACTTTATATTAACTTAAAATCCTGTCATGGTTTGTACGAAATAGCAAGGTCAGAAACTAGAACTAACTTTGCAATTCTTTTTCAAATGTTCATTCAAAAGGTTTCATTTTCTGATCTTCCTTTAGGCTGTGCAATACAAAAGTCCAGAAGGTGGCAGCAAATACTCTTCCTTACAAGAAATGAACTGTCTATTCCAAGGAAAGCTACCATGCCTATGGCCAAAAAAGTTTCAGCCATTTGCTTTTTATAGGCATAATTGTATTGTATTTTAATAATCATATATGGATAAAGATTACATGATAATGGAAAGCACCAATATTATTTCATTTAGTGCAAACTGAGCTAACTGAATAACTAATTTATGACAGGTTAGCAGCACTCTTATGTTTATTTTCCACACAGACATTTTGCAGTAGTGAAGGTGTAATTCTGATACCTTAATTTTCTCTTCTGGCATTACTTGACAACTAAAAAGGACTTTACTGTCAAAATAGAATTTGTCACAAAGCTTATGTGAGTGTTTCATTAGCTTGTATACTAACGACAAAAACAAGATTATTCTCACCTGAAATAATACCACAGTTATAGAGATTCTAAACTTAGAATAAATTAGGTTCCAGTTCTTAAATTCCCTACAAATTTTTGAAAGCAAGCCCTGACAAGACAGCTTTGAGGAAGTTAGGATCAGATGTTAACTATGTGATTCTAATCTATTTCCATTCTCAGTACAGCCACTGACAAGGATTTAGTTGTTAGGTAAGATTCCCTGCCTCTCCAGCCATTAGCATCCCCATTAACCAAAATGCTGCATTCCAGTTTTAGCCTGCTATAAATTATTTCCAGAGTTTCTAATAAATATGATTTTTCCATTTATTTCAAAATTTTTTGTATTCAGATTTTAAAATAGCTGTAGCATTTACTCCAGAGCTGGCAGCATTTCAGAGAGAAATTATGTTTTCATTACATAAAGTTAAATTGTAAACCTTTTTGCATGAAAAAAGCTATAATAATATTAACAGTATGTGTCACTTCTATATGCAGGTCAGTTTAAAAATCTGAAGTGCTTGGTTCGTATTTAAAAAAATGGAAAGAGGGAAAGAATTAAAGACATAAATTTCAAGTATTACTTATTTTGTCCTATCATTTTCTCAGTGATTTGGTCTGTAACTGCAGCAGGCATTACAAGCCCATAGAAAGCAAAATGCGAAATGCATTGCTTTGGTCTTCTAAAGACATACTCATTTTTTGAGACAGTACAACTGTTTTATCTACTTCCTCATAAACATTAGCCAGGTGCTAATGTTAACTCAGATTTGAACATGCTTTGATATGGGATTAAGGACCAGGACTATACTGAACACATAAAAATAAAACTACATTAATGACTTAGACACCTAGGTCAACTTTTTTTGAAGTGACTTAATCAGGTGGGAGTCTATGTTGCAGAGAGTTTCACTGTTAAGAGTCCAACCTGCTTTTGAAAATAGAACTCTTGGCATTTTTTTTAAATTTAGTATCTGTCTCCCTAACTGGTGAAAAGGCAGTTTCCGCATGTAAACATAGGAATAATTTTCACTTATTAAGGAGATGTGCCACTTGAGACAGAAAAACAGTTATTGTGAAATCCTTTCACTAAGTAGTATTATGCACTCCCATTTGGTCTATAAAATGAAAAATATCTTTCTGACTCTTGCCTTTAAAATTGGCACTATTTTATGAAACTAAGTATTGCTCTTTTTGTCTCAGCTTTTCATAAGTATCAAGAAATTTGAAATAGAAGTAAATTCCAAATAACTGATTTTTCTGGACCATTGATACAGATGTTATTGAATCAAAGGTAGACATTCACACTCCTTCAACTTACATTAAACAGATCTATACGTGCACTCACCTTCTATAAGTATTGTGTTTACATCCATTTACTTATATACTGAAATGGTTTCCTTTGGAAGTAATATTACATTTGTTTTTACTTATAATAATACACAGCTGATAAACATCAAAGATGCTTGTGGTACAATAAATGTTTGCTTCATTAACCAGTTTATAAATAGTTAGCATTTTTAAAATGAATGTTAACCTAAACCTAAAGTTTAATCTGTTTGCATAAATACCTGAGCAGTCAGCGGCTGTTGTTAGTATTCTATGATTGCAATGGACAGTTCAGAACTGCCTTTCCTCTTGACACCCAAGAATCACTTTCCCTTCAATAACTATTGTAGAAAAGATCTTTCCCTCTGAAAACATTCACATAAGGCAATGGAAAAGAGCAAATTAATCACTGTACAGTGTTCTGGTTTGTTTTGCAGCATATACTTCGAGAGCTGGTATGGTATTACAAAGAATGTTTTACAACAAGATTACAGTAAAACAGTATGTGATAATGTAATAATTCTGGTAGCATACCACTCTTTTTTCTCTTATTTTCTGGGAAGAAGAATGGAAAATCTCTATCCCTCTTTTTATAATCTTCTTGTAGCTTAAGGGAGACAGAGGGAAGAATAATTATTCTCTATTTGTACTTCATATTTCCCACTGTCTCACTTACGATCTGGAGTTTGTGCATTCTTTTTAGCAGTTGCTTGTCAAAAGATGTATCTCCAAGAATTAAATATGAAGGGAAAATAATAGAAAGTATCACTATGGCTGGCTGCTGCTGTCCAGAAAATGAATGATGAATTCTAGTGAATAAATGTTGCCTTAATTCCAAAGTTTGTGTTTGTTAGTTTGAAGGGACTGAACATGAAAATAGTGACAGAAATCAGTATGATATATGAGTATCAAATACAGATCTACTTTGAATTTAGAAATGTTCAGATCTAGACTTTTAGTCTAGGAGCACCACTACCGATAATAAAAATTAACTGCAGTGAAAACAAGGCAATATTGATCATCTCTCAGTTCCTGTATTTAAGATACATTTATATTTTAGCAAAATCATGCTTTTCTACAAGTGCTTAAAACCTGTTTACTGCAGTGTGAAAAAACATGTGACATTACATATACTGAAGCCAAAGATTCTTCAATTTCAGAATAAAGTTGGGGTAGATAGAAATACTCTAATTTTTTTAACTTAATAAATTAGTATGTCACTATGCAATGTACAAGAATCTGCTGCACAGGGTGCTGTTGGATTGCTTTTATGACAACAGATATTACCATAACAATCTTAGCAGTCAGTAGGCTTAGAGACTCAATTTCTCTTCCTTAAGGTAAACACTGCGGCATGATGGCATACTGCATGTAACTGATACATTTGCTGTATTTCTTCTATGGGTGATGAAAGAAATGAAATAATTTTCTGTGAGAGACATAAAAATTAGAAAAATATTCCTCTGAATCCAAAGGGTTATACCTGCTTCAAGTTGCAGCCACTTTACAAAACTTAGTAGCATTGTTTCAGGTCAAAACTGATATTTAATTTTCACAGATTTATTAAAAATAAAATTAATACAAAATTTTGTTTCATTCTCTCTTCTGAGCCTTCAAACCCTCTTCTGCCCACCTTCAGCATAGTTAGACTTTTTCTCTTTGGGAAATATAGAGAATTCAGCCAGCTTCTTCTATCAATAGCCTCTTCCTTCAGAAATTATTGGTCTGCTCTTTCTCCCCATCAGAAGTCAGACAGCCAGAAACAACATTGTAAGTGGAAATCAGTAAGTAAGTCTCTTAATTTTTTCCTTAAATTCCTTCAGACCCTTATGAATGGACAGAGTACTTCAGCCTTTTTCCAAGTAAATCATTTGGAACACTATTTGCACTTGCAGATTTTGTCCTCTCACAATCCCAAAAGATAACTCTTAGTTAAAAACACACACTGTTCAGCCCTTCCTTCATGGAAGGAGAGGTTAATCTTTACTTTACCAAATCTACAGCAAATAGATATACAATTTCACATTTTAGAGTTTGCAAGTTAAAAACCAGCCTATCATCAGGACTGCATCTAAATACAAGCTACCAAGTGGGAAAGGAGAAGAATTTGACTGGTCCAGGAATATCAAAACAGGACCAAATATGCTAAAGAACTGCCTACAGATGAGAATTATCCAGCTGACAGTGCCACAGTTTGACAGTTTGCTCTTGCAGCTGCAACTTTGTTGCTGTGATTTGGATGTGGGTTGAACAATCACCCAGAAGGAAGTAATGATTGATTATCTTCAGTGATACAGATCTTACTGAATGTGTTCACCCTACCCATTGTATCTAGTCTCCAAACAAGATACTTAGCACCCAACAAAGCCGTCCACTGGGGCATTCTTTGGATAACCTGGTCTGTTTTCCTGCCAGAATGAAGTCTATCAGATGATGGCTATTAAGATGAAGTCTAGAAATGTACATAAATATGCAAGATCCAAGAGACCAATGAAAAAAAATGCAGAAGCTGCTCTGGAAAATTGAAAGCCAGTGGCTTTCAAATGGTACTTTGGCAAATGGACAATACTTGAAATAACTATTCTTATCTTGGGGTTCTGAGGTAGAAAAGGAGAATATTTATCAACTTTTAAGGAAATTTGTTTTCCAGATAAATTGGCACAATCTCTCAATAGTTGGGTAAATTGTTACAGTTGCTGCAGGTTAGCTGGCAGTCTGTAAATTGAAATCCATTGAAAAAAAATCTATCATCACAGATGTTTTCACCCAATAGAGTGATAACTGAGTAATCCTCTCCAGAGCCAAGGAAAGCCATCCTTGCATAATGACACATTCTTCACTTCATGAGACATTGTGAACTATTTGGATTTTTACCCAGTCATTTTGCCCCCGAGAGCCTGACTAAAGTTGAAAACAAAATAAAAAATGAATACAAGAAATTTCAGTATAACCTTCATTCCAAAGGCACTACTGATGTTCCAGTTTGCTGACTGCATCTCTTCCTGCCAGGCCTAACATTCTAGCCAAATACAGACCCATGCTGCACAAAAGCTAATAAACTGAGCAGAATTTCATACCGAAATGGAGAAAAATTTTGATTTGCCTATCAGATTATAATCTTCCATATCCAAAGTATTTTGCATTATTTGATTTCTTTTTAATAAGAACCAATTCAAAAGATACAATAATATTCTCCAGCTTACCAATATTTGCAATTCTGCTTTTTCTACAACCACCTTTACATGTTGAATTTATGATTTACAGGACATTAGAGGTGCTGTGGATAGATATGATTTGAAGTACAAACACTTGTCCCAACTTGAGGACATAGGAGTTTCTCAAGCCAGTAAAACACTCATCCCCAAATCTGGTCATCAAAACTCGGTGCTAGTTCCTGTATATTGTATTGTTTGATTCATACAGAGGCTTTTTCTATGAGGTCATTTTAGTTCTCTTCTGCCAGTTCTCTTACTTTGCCTTATATGATAACAAAACTATCTGTAGAATCATTTACATCATCATAGAATAATATATTATGTTCCATGAATTACCTTGATTTTCTGTTGAGTCTGATCTAACACCCGTACTAAAAAAATCTAGAACTCACTATAACGTGAACATTTAATTTTGTCTACGCTATTTCTGCTTTTATAAGTTCAACTTCTACCTTCATAACATAGTAGAATGGCCCATTTTGTTAGACTAATAGTGAAATACACTTGATAACTCATCATTCTCTGATTAAACTCTGTCAAAGAAAATTAGCTCCCGCTTTATCACTAATGGTTAGGCGAAAAAGATATTTCTGCAACTTGATGAATGCTGGTGTTTTTCTCTAAACATGACAGACTAAACAGTATCTTGATCTAACTGTCTTGAAATGTCACATATTTCATGCAACAATTCATTCAACAGTATCATTTCCCTCTGCATCTCTGGAATCCTACAAAGTACTCATGGGGCTTGGAACTGGAATCTCCATTAGATAAAGGGGAAATGTGCTGTCTACTCAGTACAGACAATGTTCTAGAACCCTCCTGAGACTAGTTAACACGGGTAGACTAACTAGGTGAACATGTTTGATTAACTTTTTCTTCCCTTTGTACAACCTTATCTTCTTAGTTTCATGGTCAGGTTATCAGATTAATTTCTAATAGAAACTGTACCTCAATTTGCATACCTATTTCGATTTTGCACTTTAAAAAAAATTATTATTGCCAATAATTTAAACCAAATGCACTAACCAGGCTTGCTGAATAAGCTCTTTTCTATGGATTTGATGAAGAAAGAAATCGTAATGCATTGGAGGAAGAAGTTTTCCGACTGGCCTGTCTGGGTCTGCCACTCTTTTTCCCCAGGCACGAGCTATTACCTGGACTTTTATTTTCCAGGTAAGAAAAAGAAACCCCTCCCATTGGGTGAAGATATGGAGAAACTTTAATCCATTCTTGACAGTATATAACTTCATCTATAGGAAAAAAGTTTTATATTTTCTTTTATTCACTTACCTTCCAAATGGACAATTCTTGTTTTTTCTATGGTACCATCTTAGAGTACTCAGCTGGAATCTGTCTTTATCTGATGATCTGATCAGCCACATTTTATGTTTGATCATCTCAAGGTTTAAGTGAGGATTTTTAAAAATTAACTAAGTTGCCCAAAATGAAGTATTTTTTTTTTTCTGGATAGAGTAGAAACTCACGAAAATTTGCCGTAAGTATTTGGGGGTAGGATTAATAATGTTGGGGACTTTTCTCTCTGGAACTGCAAAGTGGGAATAGCTGGTCATAACTAAGGTGAAAGGATAGTCCTGTTATAAAGCGTTATTTGTGAAACTCATCAAAACCCTCATTACATAACCTCTGTGTGTCAATCTACACTTTTTTTAAGAGATTCAGACTGAGCACCACCAAACTGACTGAAAATAATGAAATCAGCAGTCTCCTTCTCAGTTTCCATCTCTCATAGACAAGGCTGATATTAAAACATAACTTAAAAGCCTGTGTTAAGCAGAAGTCTTCTAAGTTTTGTAAATGCACGAAGATCCTGTGACAGAAAAGCCTATAAAACATGACATTTCTATGTGAATCTTTGCTAAATAAGCTACACCTTCTTATGATCAGATACCTGTTGGCTGGTATCTAGATTGTGCACATGGTATTTTATGTTTTGGAAGTTAATTAGGAAAAATACCACAGGCCAATGTTCTTTGAATGAAATTCTACCAAAGCTTCTGGCAAAAGAGCCTGGAATTTCACACCGGATTTCAGAGTTAAAGACATTTAAACCTCAGGATATGAATCAGTGGGTGTAAATCAATGAGTTTAGGAACCACATGTACAGAGGCTACTCAGTAAGAACAATGTAATTTGTCTGTGTAACACAAAGAACAGGTCTGGCTTGGGGAATATACTGTACCTGTTGCGTCCGCTGCCAAATGACTGTTGCAGCAGAACCTTCTCATGAACACAGCTTCTGTTGCAAAAAGTGCTGCATTACTAAGAAGATTAGGATTTGACAAATATGAATGGATTGCATCTACAAATGGGTCGGAATGTACTGAAATTTTGAGGGCATTGCCTTTTAAAGAAGCCAGGCTAAGTAGCATCCTGTAAGGATATTAAGTGAATGATTGCATTAACGACTTTAATTGTTTGTGTTCATTTTTGTGCTCTGGAAAGTGAAAACTAGGATAAGTCTAATAATTTCAGAGTAAGAAATGCCTTTCTTAAAAGGAGATTGCCAAAGATACGTGCTCAGACAGAGACTGTTATCAAATAAATTAGGCTATGCCTGCACGTTAGAAAGAATCTTGGAAACACACAGATAAATGTCACAACATGACTTACTTTTTCATTATTAAGAATGGTCTTTTCAGAATAAGGCACTCCAGCGAAGTAGTGGAAAAGCTGCACAGTTGCTAACGTAATTGTACCTTTTCAGTAAAAGCCTCTCTTTGGTCTATTTACTTCCCTTCAAAATTCAATTTGCTCTGTCTTTGTTCCTGTTTCTTTCTCTGCCTCCCTTTTAATACCTCCTCTCTTTGCATTAAAGTATTAAGAAGTACCCATAGACATAAAAAGCGATTGCCAGGATGTCATGTGCTTTCACAGTCTGTTGTTCCAATATGGAAGTGAAGAGAGGGGCTTTCTTTTTTGTTGTTGAATAACTGTAACTATATTCGGTATTTTGTTTTCCTAGGGAAGAAGCAGTGGACGCTCATTATCACTTCCTGGGAGACCTTCTTCATTCATTTCTCAAGCCATGTCTCCTACTTCTCCTCTGATATTTCAGCCTTCCCCTGACTACTTCAGCAAGCCAGACACAGCAGCCGACAGGCCTGGCAAGAGACTGACTCCCTGGGAAGCAGCGGCAAGATCCCCTCTTGGCCTAGTGGATGAAGCTTTTGGGCCCCAAAATATGCAGGAATCCATTGCTGCTAATGTAGTATCAGCTGCTCGCAGGAAAACACTTCCTGAGCCACCTGATGAATGGAAACAAAAAGTTTCTTATGAGCCTCCAGCCCCAAGTGGTAGCATAGCCGTATTAGGAGGGAAGCAATCAGGTATTACATCAGCCCCGAAAACCTCCCTATCTGCCCCAAGTGCCACCACGTACGCTGGGTCTCAGCTGCAGTACGCTTACTGCAGTCAGCGGTCCAGAACAGATCCTGATTTAATGTCCATGGATTCGAGGTCTGACTATTGCTTGTCAACAGCTGATTCAAACTACAATCCACTGCCAAGGGGATGGAGGCGTCCAACATGAGCAGCTGAAGGGCCTGGCATATTTTCCCTTCTTCCAGCTTTACAAACCTTAGATTTGAGTTGAAGAAGGAAAGTTTCTTGATGGCCTGACCATCTCTGAACTAAAGAAATGAGGAGGCAAAATTGGATGGAGCACAGTTTTTGCATGACTGCAGGGCTAGCAGCCTCTAGAATAGACTCAGTTTTATACATAAGCTAAGATTGTTCGGTTCGTCAAAAGGCAAAAATACACATTTCTTGGAGTGAGGGGTGGGATGAAAGTGGGGCAACCAGCGTGCTCCGTACAAAATTCTGGTAAGGATCTAGGCAGAGACAGCACAAATGCTTGCAGTTAAGTTAATGTGAAAAAAAAAAAAAAGCAAAATAAGGGCATTTTAAAGGCAAGAAGTGTTTTAGAAGCTGTTGTAGGTTTTCTGGGTATGTTTGACATCTGAGTTCCAAGGTACTAGATGTAACCAGACTCGGGGAAGTTCCAATGGAAGTGGAATACTTCGAAGCACTATCTTACTTGCCATATGTTTTCTTTCCTGCATTTTTAGAAAGAGCTAGCAAAGTAAATCAATGAATATTTTTACTGTGGCAACAGTTAAAATATATCTATGGTCATGGTATCTGGATCCCCACAACATGTTGTATGCAATCTTATGCAGTCATCCATTTCAGATGGATTTCAAGACACTTTTGATGAAGTTTTACATATTTTAACTGATCAAATAATCTGAACACAACAGGAAGAAAGGTGTTATTAATAGAGAACAGTACCATGATACTTGAACAGAAAAAAGGATGAGGAAAATATTTAGAGTGAATTTAAACTGGATTGCAACTCAATTTTGTAATAAACTATCGAACAAGTCAGAGGCCGAACAGCCTTTATTTCTCTGTGAAGTGCTCTACTTGCTGAACATTTACTGCTACAGTGTCTGGTAATCTGACTGGCTGGGCAGTTATTTTTAGTACCTAGGTAGCTCAATGTTTAGAAAGCTTTTGATTTGTGTTCTCGGTTTGGAAGACACAGATAAGTTGTTAATCAAGAACAGCACCTGTTCTATATAGAAATTGGTATGTGAAAGAGGGTTTATGACATGTGTTACATGGTATGAGTCTAGTACGAGTAGCAAATATTTGGATGGTTGGCTGCAATTAAACTACCTTAATGTATCTGAAGAGATGGTAAATAATTTTTGCTGATGATACATATCTTGCATTTACAACTTATTTAAACAATATAAATGTGTGGCTAAAAATACATGCATTCCAAGCTTCTTGGGTAGTTTAGATGTTGTTAAAACATTAGATGAATACCCGAAGGTTTACAAAGTGCTCTGCATCCTCCTCGTTTTGTGGGACATTATTCAAGGATCTGTCAAACACAGTCAATTAAAATTACTGCAGAAGCACTGTTAACTATCCTCAGTTTCAATAAGGTTGTCAGCTGTGAGTAAATTGGTTAGATTAGAAAGGACTAAAACATGTATGCTGCAAGAAAGAATGTATTACAAAATATTCCCTTCTGCAAAGAATTTTCCATTATAGCTATTATATAATTGGTAAAAAGGAAAGAAGAAAATTAAACCCAGGCTCAGCTGAGCTGGAAAGTCCCATAAAAGCAAATAATTACATGAAAAATATACCCTTAGTGAGTTTAAGTTGGCAGTAATTCTCTAGTCAAACAGAAGTCTCCCTGAAATCAACTAGTAATTGAACAAGCAGGAAATGAAGACATGGGAGGTGTAAATCTTTAAACTAGGATCATATTGCTTTATCACCTTAGAAATTAATTTCAGAAATTATGAATTTGCAAAGAAAAGATGATGCAGAAAAATTGCATAAACAAGGCTGCCATGATATGCCGGGAAGTGAGCTTTGTACCTCAGAGTCATACACACACATAATCAGAGTAAATTTTTCTGCCACACAGGCAAAAATACATTTTTCTCTGCTGAGTCCCATAATGTCCCCTTTTATCATGACTGGGAATATTCCCACTGAAACCAATGGGACTGTGGTAGTCCCATCGGCCTTAAGGGCTTCTCTTTGGGTCCAGGCCTATCTGCCCAGAAGTACATGTCACGTTTTCACTTAATTTCAGTGAAATTATAATTCAAAGTGAAATTCAGTAAAATTTGTAATTCAAAGTCATCAAACACACTAGGTCATGTGTATTTCACAGAAGGCCTACATTCCAAAAATTCTATAATGCTTACATATTTTGCTGAACTGTGGTCCATATTAGCATAATAAAATGATCCTCTGTATCCAAGTCAAGTTCAGGTTTCTGTTTTGAACTGTATCTTTTACATTGTTAAACTGGAAACAAGATTAACGAGTTCGCAGTAAGGCATATTTTTACTCAATACAACTACTTTAATTCTCAGAATCAGATGCCTAACTTTTGAATCCTCACTGAAACTAATGTTGTGAATTCTAAGGCCATACATCTATCAGAAGGAAATGTATGCTTAATTTTAAGGTACGTGCTATTAAAACTTGCCAAAAATATTTTTGAATTTTGATATTACAAAAAAAATTATGATACCAAGTGATATTAAAAAGGATTTAATGCTGTGCTCACATAGCAATACAGAAAAATATACTCTAGGATCAAACTCTAACCGCCTCCCTCACCAAATATGCAACAAGCATGTAAGAATGGTAGAATCAGAGAGTTTCAGACAGAATCACTGACTTTCTGTCAATGTCCCGAGAAAACTAAAGTGTAGCCTTGTAATTTTCTTCCAGTCACAAAAAAGGAATTCATCATTAAGTACTTCTGTGAACATGAGAATTACTGACGTTGAGTTTCTTGAGGCTTCATATCTTATCATAGATTAACTTGGGTGTTTAACATAATCTAGTACAGATGGTTTTTTGCCTCCTGCTGAGGATTCACTAGTTCTCTTTCCCATACGGATTCTCTCATATCTAATAAGGAATGAGTTCACACTGCAGCATTTCCCTCAATAGCAACACTGGTAAGTGTATACGTCCTCCACCCAGCTGTCTATTTTTACAAAGTCTGTGGGCAATGGGTTGTCTTTGCGATCTATTCCACTGCCACATAGAAATTAAACAAATAAACATTTTCAAAGTTATTAATGGGAGGACAGACATACACACAGGCATTCAGACAGATCACATAGCCCTGTTTACAAAGGAAATCAGGCTAAAAACAGATTGAGACAATGTACTGATTTCAATGGAAGCAGCACGCCCAGACTACTAAATGAAATGTTCATGCATACAGAGCATTATGAAGAACCACACAGCATTTTTCACCTTCTGTTCTTCACCTCATTCCTCCACTAGCAAAGCATCTTTCTATCGCATAGTTGTGATTGTTATGCGTGAATTCTGAATATATTAATGCAAGTATTTCTCACATTTGTTTTTGAATGCACAGATCTGCGCGGTAAATGTGAGGGAAAAAATCTCTTGATATTTTAAATACGTTGGTTTTGTGTTCACCCTCAGAGGTGTCTCTGTTAATATGCAGAGTATCTGAATACACAGTATAACTGAAAATTTAGTTTAGTTATGTTAGATGATGATGTTCACAGCTCCTGTTCATAATTTGTTTTCATTTTGGTTTAACACAACCAAATATCTATTCACATTGCATTTCTGCCTAGTAGCAACAGACTGTATTATCTTTTTAAAAGGCTTTTCACTTTCAAAGACTTTTTGTTCACTGCAAAGGACACTTTATTTCAGAGTGCATGCCAGAGATGTAAAGTGTATCATTTAATAAAGTGATTTGACCAATCAGATGAGAAACACAATTTTGTTTTCCCTAAATTCTTGTCTGTTTGTTTAAATAATCTGAACCCAAGTAAAGCCTAATCTCTTTTTCTGCACCATTTTTAGATTCACTGACTTTGCCTGTCAGTGACCTTGTGCTGATACGAGGTTCTAGAAGCTTAAATCAACACCAGGTCAAATGGCAACTTGTCAAATTCAGTAGAATTTCATTTTCATACTGACTAAGCAGAGGAAGGAAGTGAAGCACAATCTACCCAGGTAAAATAATAGGGTCAAAGCAGTTTTTATCTGAACATTTTCATCCTCACCGTAAAAACCTGCAGCTAACTTCTACTTACTATAATTACTTGTCTACCTTACGTGCATCTAAACCTCTGTTTAGTTCTTCAAGTTTGTTCATAAGGGCTGCATTGCTGTACTCTCTTATTATTTATTCTTAATTGAAACGTACTATTTAAAGCAGAAATAAATATTGACAACAAATTGCGAACCCGGTCTTTACACTATTCAGCCTATTAGAGTGACTAGCTTGTAAGGAAATAAAGACAGCATGTACAATCTATCTGTGAAAAGCCAGATCAACTTTTCACTACTTACATGAAACAAATCACAAAACAGTTTTTGTATTCATAAAGCGTGCAGGATTTTGCACCCAATACAAGAAAAATGATTGATGCATGTAAAACTTGGGGAACTGGTAAAGCTTGACAATAGCATTTTAATAGCTTTGCTCTACAAAGGGTTTACAAGGTTCTAAGATATTCAGTATTATTCCTTTTCATGTTTACATTTTCAATCTTCTTTGGTAAGTTCTCAGATACATCGTAAAGAAAGAAAGCAAGCATAAATCAGATTCAGAGCTTAACATAACTCCCTTGACTTCAGTAATCTGCAACACATTAAAAATCTCACTACACAGGCAAACAGTCATTGGTTTAGTATCGTGTTTTACCCTCCGAAGAACATACTTTGGGTTTCTTGAAATGCCCTAGATTTTCTGGTGCATTCATCAACATTTAAGAGAGTTTAAAATTACTGCAGTGTGGCAGACTGCTCAATTACTGCATAGGAATCTGGTGGAATGAGTATTTGGTGTAACGAGTAACCTGAAGTCCAGAAAGCTAGCTGGATGTTTCCAGGCTAGCACCCAGTTTTCCTCAAATTGAATGTTAGTGCTTTTACATTGTTCATTCGAAATATTATCAGATTTAAAACAAGAGTCTTGTGTTGCTGCTGAGTCAGAAACAACGCAATATGCTGTAAAATGTTTGGTGTTTGTTCACACATTTTCAATCCTACAAAAAATACTCAAGTGTTTTATATTCAAAACAAAATGACCTCGGGAGTGTTTGTGTGCATGCACACCTAAGTTGATTTTTTTCCCTGGAGAAAGGAATCTAGTGGTTAATTATTAGATGTTAATAGAGAACTAGGAAAACATACTGTGCTGCGGTACAGTTCAAAAACACCTGGAAGGTTACAATATAAGTGACATGTATAGAAAAGAAGGTGTTGATAAACCCCTAGCTATTAAAAATACCTAGATCTATTTTCATCTTTAAAATAAACCAAAACCTGAAGAAAATTTTGTCCAAATAGTGCAGAGGTTCATAATTATTTTTTTCCCTATAGATAAAGAAACCTAAGGAAAGATATGCTAATAGCTGGATAAATAATTTTGTATGTTGTAAACAATAATTTTAAGCAGGCTGTAGACAAGCAGAATTTGCCCAAGGAAAAAATGGAAAATAAACAGCTTTACAGCATTCAGAATCAGAATAATAGATGCATTGGTATCTTTTCCCAGCACGGACAATCTCACAGGACTATGGCAGTTATAAACAATTACCACTTTTCACTATTGTTAACAATTTGCTAAGTCATGTTAGTTTTAACCAGTCACTTCCTGTTATTAATGGCTGCACTTGAGTTCAATCTCAAAAAAACAGTAATTTTTGGAAAACACAAATCAACATAAAGCCAGCATATGCTCAACTCTTCTGTATTTCTAATAATTTTTTCTAACAGAAAAGCCTATAAGCATAAATAGTGCATAGTTTTTTTGATCAGGTGCTCATCAGCTACTCTGATTTTCAGGTCTGTTCAGGACAGTTAATATTTAGAGTTAAATGGAAATCTCTTGCCTGTTAAATAGTTTGCATATTGGAATGCAGAGCTTAAACTGAAGCACCCTGGTGAATTACTTGCATGCACAAAAGAATTGTCTTAGATGCCATTTTTTTAAAAGACGAGAAACAAATAGATAACTTTTCTAGTTTCCAAGAAATTCCCCACTGCGGATCCACATAACTTCACATCTTATGTGAAAGTCCTAAATTATTTTCTCCACTATTTCTGTGAAGATTTCCACCATTCCTTACTTCCCCTGGCAGTTTAAAACTCCAAGAGATATTCCATGTGGTAGCAAAGTAAAATAAAAAGATCATAGTAGAAATGGATAGATTTACCTACTGAATAGGAATACCCTGAGAAAAAAATGCAGTTCAAAGAAACACCAAGAACAGAACAACAAGGCAACAAAAATCCCTTGACCACATGGAGCAAAATCCTGACCCAAGCTAAGTTAACAGGAGCTTTACTACTTTACCCCTGATGTCAGCAGAGCAAGGATTTCACCTCACATAGAAATGTGCAGGACTACAAAACACAACTGATCATGAATTCACAAGGGCCGAACTGGTGTGAGCAGTTCTGTAGTATTTTGAAGCCTATAGTTTTAAAAATGTCATTCACAAAACAATAACAGGCATTAAACAGATTTTCTAACATCTAACTTGGTCTTTGCAGTGTGGAGAAGTATGGACAGTTATCTTTGTTGAGGCTCAAGTTACTGCTTTGGCCCTGTGTAATCAATGTGGAGAGGCATTCTTCAAAAGAAATTAACTCCATCCCCAAATAAATGCCTAAAATAGCTGGACTGCATGCTAAGTCTACAGGATATTTGGACAGATTAGGATCACAGAGTTTTTGACAGTGTGGAGAGTGCTGGAAGATGGGTGATTATACACCTCCCACTTTTTTTCTTTCTACATATACTGGTATCTCTTCTGTACAAGCATTGCAAAATCTTTGGCATGTAAATTATTTTTTAAAAAGGCTGAAGCTATTATGGGAAGTGAGATTGTTATTTTGGTCCCATTAGGATAAGTAAACGGTTAAGTTACAAGCAAGTCTGCATTAAGCTAGATAGTAAAATAATAAGGCAACTTAGCAAACAAAGAAACAGAATACATGCCTCTGTTTCTGGACCTGAGGTGTTTTTGTTTTCTAGTATATCCTGGTACAACAAATTCTGAGAGGACTTAATAGCTCTGAAACCATGCTGCCTGGGTGTGCAATGCCAGCTCAGTCTCAGAAGCTATATAATCATGCTAATGCAGTGCTGCGCCTGAATTTGCTCCTCATCTAGCCAGACTTGATCTGGTATGAGAAATGAAGTCGCAGGAGCCCAGACACATACTTGTGCCACTCCAAACTCATCTAGGTTTGCAGAGGTCAGATTGGATATTTCTGTACTTGCGATATGGATCATCAAGGAACCATATAATCCATCCAAGGACAGGGAAGAGATGATTGTTGTTAATTTGGTAGCCATAAAGATCTTGAACTTTAGGTTGATACTTTTTCAAAAGTGACATGAAGGCTTCTCAAAGGAACAGATCATTAGTCATCTCTTCCTGTGTTTTAATAAGCTGCTGTTTACCCTGGCAGAATTAGATACAGATCCCTGTGTTTTGGATGTGTATTACAGGAGTCAGATGTGACTCCTTTGTATTTAATCTCAAATGAATTGCAGTATAAATACAGGTTTAGATGGCAGCTAGTAGATGTTTGGATGGACAACATTTGGACAGTAGCAACAGCAGCTTTATTTTTCCTGGTGACCTTTATAATGGTTTCTACTCCTTCGAATGCTCTGTCATAAACTGTGTACCAGAGAGCAGGGAACACAAAAGTGCTTTAGGATTAAGTTCACAACTACAGTGAGGATTAAGGGCATTTCCAAGGCACGCTGTAACTTTTTTCCCAGATATTAATTTGGCTGTTTGTGTCTTACTTTGATATTACTTTCTCCTGTTTTAAATTTTTGCCATTATTCATGATGTCCCTTTCAGATATTATGGTGTGTATTAGGTGCATTACTTTTTTTGGCAAAGCATATATACCTCCTGAGAAAGCACAGTTAAACCAATTAGGGAGTACATTGTAATGAACATTCACCTACATATACACAGAATGCTCACAGACCACAAAAGATGTGAGATAGGCAGAGAGCGAGAAGGGAAAAAAACCCCAAGAAATCATGCGTTAACAGAGAAGCAGAAAGATATTTATATATTAGACTGTAGGACATCATAGGTTTCCATGAGTCTACTTCCCCTCTGCATTTTAGGGACGGATGCGATCTCTGGAACACCTTGACTCTGGTCCCTGTCATGCAATGTCTAGCACAGACAGAAAGACAGAAAGACAGCTGGGGGAGTACAAGATAACAGAGCGAAGACAAGCTAGTAGACAACAGTGCTAAGCAGTATTCTAAACAGACTTGCTATTCCATGATGTCTTTCTGCCACTGGAGACTTCATACCCTGACCAAGTCACACTGGCGTATCCCACCAGTAAAAAAGTAAAATCAAAGAGACTACTTGTTATCCTCTTTTATGAAAGAGCTAAGCAGACTAGTATGTTATGGACACTCAGCAATGTGGAGACCCTCTATGCAATCCTGTACTTAGCTGCAATAACTAAACTGGCTAGTGAATTTCATTTATTTTCTGCTAAAAGATGATCAATTTGTCACTAAACACTTCAAACTTACTTATAGAATATTATGATGTTTTCTCTCTCTCATGTTTTTTTCCAAAACTTGAGCTGTGTTTTTTGGTTGTGCTAGGGTGTAGCTGTTAGATGTTCCTGTTTCCTTAGTTGATGAAGACACAGATGAATCTGACACAAAACTTAGCTGGCTGAATTGCTAAGTCAGTATACGTGAACAGCAATATCTAAAGTTATCTGCAAATCTTCATTACCAGTGAAATCTAATCATTGTTAATGGCTGAGGAAGGAGAAGATCCTGAAGCGCACAACCACTGACAAAGCAATTGCCTTTCTCAAAACTCTAATTACTGAAGAAATGTTTGGTGAATTCTTTCAGTGGCCAACTCTGAAGCTTAAAACAAGATAAGCACTTTAACTAAATCTTGTGCTTCCCAATAGAGGGCAACGGTACACAAACCATATAAGCTAATATACTGTATGGTATATTATCTCCCTAACAAGGTCTGTATTTCAATAGAGAAGATCTGGTACAGTTAAAGGAGATCAGTCTGGACACCAGACGCCAAACAATGTAATTATCAGCTAGCCCAAATATAAGCTGTGGCAGAATTGGAACTTAAATGCCATAAAACTTCACAGTTTGAACTAAATAAGATGATATAGGAGGTATTCATACAGCACTATTTAATGACACCACACAGATACTAGCTAATCATTCCTGACCTCAACACCATGGGGTGGATAGATGTAATTATCTCATTGTACAAAAGGAAGAAAATATGACAATGAAAGAGCACGTGAATTGCCCAAGGCTGTTGAGACAATGGTAACACTGGACTTCAACACAGGCATTCCTGGCTCTTACCTTCACCTATGATCCACTAACTATTTATAGTAGTAGTGCATACTTAACAACCAGCACAATTGCATTCTTACAGCTCAGAAAAGAAACAGCAAGGAATCTCCAAATCCTTTGAAGAAACAATGTAGTAATTCAACAGACTGATCAGGTTATGGCCCAGTCTGCCAGACAAAATCCACCAAATTCTGTGACAGAGAATGTAAGGCTTTGGAGTTGTTTACTGATAGTAACCACAGCAGGGTGAACAGGGATTAACTGCAAAGGGCAGTAGAAGGATTAGTTTAAAAAAACAGAAGAAATAGAAGGGGAGTCTGCATTTGTCTTATCATAAGGACGTACCTGTCCTCTCCCATGTCGCCACTCTAGTGTCACTTAAAGTCTATAATGAAGCCAACAAAATCCATCCAAATAATCAGAATCTTTGAGCCTCCCCATGAGCCAGTGTATCAAATCATCACTGGCAATGTCTTCAGTCTTAAATAATTAAGACTCAGATGGTCTTGATGATGTCTATTATTAAGGAGCACATATTTTTTTGTACCTGTCCTAACACCAATGTAAAATATACACTCAGCTGCTACCAAGGTGCTCAGCTGTGCCACTAAAAGGAAAAGAATAACACAGCCGTATTCAAAGGCACCAAATGAAGATAGTTAATCAACACGAGGTATATTTATGTCAGGAGTCTCTTTAACCCGGGGAGAAGGTGACATACATAAAAAAATATGTCACTGTAGATGGTGTAAGCATTTCTTTTGTGACTCCTCGAAAACTGCTTTAATAAGAAGTTGCATAATTAATTTAAAAATGAACAAGTAAAACTTGTCAAACCTGCTACTTCTTTCTCAACAAAGCGGAGTTAACAGTTAACCTCTGCTTCTAAACAGGTGGCACAATAATAAACATAGACAAAATCAGTTTGCTGGCAGAGTATTTTTACAAACAAAAAGCTTAAAGAAAAAATCTGTTATAATGAATTAGCAATGCTAATGAAAAAAGAGACAGAAAGTACATGGAAAAGAACACGCCCATTGCTAGTGAATCTTCCTTAAAATTAGAGTAGCAAGGAACAGCCTTAGGATAACCAACAAGCATACTAAGTTTATGTGAATACATGTCCACAAACTCCAGCCACTGCAGACACAATATAAAATATCAGCCATTTCCATTCAAGATACTGAGAGTAAGTGGCACAACATAGACTGGAGAAAGAGAAGTGTGTTGGCATAATTAAAATGCATTATGTGGACTGTCAAAAATCATGCAGACTTTAGTGTTTCCAGCTTCCTTGCCATCCATGCCCAAGTTGTCTTCCACTTCCAGATAGGATAATGACAGTATTATATAGCTGTTAATTTTAATTTCACTTCTAACAGTAAATACAATACAGTGCAAGAATCAAAAACACTGTATCTGTCCTCCCTAAAATATCATTCAACCATGCCTCTTCTTTCCTAGGGCTGCCCATCATGTCCATTTGTTCTAAATCAAATATCATAGCAGCAAGATAAATATTTCCTTAGGAAAAAAACTTTCAGCCTTTGTATTTATGTGTGTACTCTCTACACTATACATATTTTTTGTCCTAGTGAAATGACATAGAAGAATAGCATCTGTCAGAGTTCAGATGAAAGGGAGTCCACATTTCTGGGGCAACAGGCTTTATGCTCCTAGTTCTCCATTCAAAATAGCCCTAAGTCCTGCAACAATGACTTTTATTCTTGCAGTATATTTTTCTAGGGGGATGGAACTACAAAGACAACTTGAAGTTCCAGACCTTTGCATTCAATAGTTCCTTGTTCCTTTTAGTTCTGTTCACTATCCTATGCAAAAGAGGAACTTGGAAAAGTAAATAATCTGCAAATGCTGGCAGTTTCTATTTGACTTGACAGATAAGCTTTATCTGAATTAAGGCATATAAAAGTGTTGTACAGAAAGTGTTATTCCCCTGGGCACGATGCCCACATTCAGTGTAGCTAAAGTAATGGAGAAATTACTCAGTAAAGTAAAACACGCATGTACAATTCCACAATGCATTCCCGTATAGTGCAAGGAGTTTTAATTCCACATCTGTAGGACATCAAGACTGAGAATGGAAAATATCTATGGCATGGTTGTATTCTTGTAAAGTGGAAAATATGAGATGGTAGGAGTTTTGTTTTCTGTTAATCATCTAACAAGCCCATTAGTCGTGAAATGTTTCTAAACTAAGTGAATCTGTAAAGAAAGAAGTAAGAGCAACAACATTAAGAGGGATAAAGCCTGTTTCAAGAGTGAAATATTCCTTCTCCTATTTTAAAATATTTCTTCTTGCAGCCATCCATGCAAAGATGGAACTATGGATCAAAATTTGGTCTTTGATTCTCCATGTTTAAGACTTGTGCACTTAAATTCACGATTATTTGGATGCAGTACATTACTTTTTATAAAAAAAAATGAAAGGGGCAGACTGATCATGGTGTAATCTGGATATAGTAATCCAGCAAGTATTACTTCCAATGCTGTTGATCATAGTTGGTAAAGAATAGTATCCAATCTCTTGTACACCTTCCAAAAATACTGTAAAATGTGTACTTACTATGCAATCTGCTCCCTGGGGGATCTTCTGTGCATGACTCTTGTAACAGCTAAAGAAAAAAATGGAAGAAATGCCAAGAATGAATCACACAGAAATTATCCCCCAAACAACTGCACAGTAGTATAGCAGATGTGCTCTACACATTGAAAACTACTGCAATATTTTGTACTTCATAGGGGTCAAATTGAAAGGTATATTTGGGGGGTATAATATAGTAACACTTCTTCAGTTGTGATGTGTTACAGTTTTAAGGCTTATGCTTGTTTAAGCTAAAGATACAGTATTCAGTTTCACCTAGTGAGGTTAGATATTGACAAGCAGAGCCTTGTAAAGTTGTTTGGGAACAATGTCAATACTTTTGAAAGATAAGGTCATGACTCATCTTGGTGACACAGCAACAAAGAAATGGTACTTCTAATTCAGTACTTGTAAGCTAACTTTGCAAGAGGAACACCTGCTCCACTACAGGCTTTCTACATTTCAGCCATGAAGCATTCCAGTTTACTTAGAAGATAATGGGATCACCAGGAAATACCCAAACACTGGAAATGTCACAAAGAAGAGCAACATCATCACCACCATTTACTGAAAATTCACTAAAGATGGTTGCTAATGATTTGCACCAGTGAGTGCAGAAATTGGTTCCCTACAAAAAAAAGCCCATATATGAAATTTGATTGGTGTTGTTTGTTTGTTTGTTTTTTAATATGGTAACAACAGTAGTGCTGAATCTTTTTCAAGCTGGGCTTTAGTTTCAGAAAGAAGAATCTCCGTTTTCACAGGGAGACTGCTTTGGTGGTGGGCAAGTCATATCTTTTTCCTCAGCAAAATTAACTGTGACAAGACAGAAACTCTTAAGGTTCTTTGATAGTGAAAACACCAAATAGAAAACAAGTTCAGCCAGACCGTAACTTCAAAAATGGGGTCTACATCTCATTTCTGATTCTGGAAAAACCACAAACCCAACAGACCCTACTTCTTCTCTGCTAATACTGACTCTGCAAAAGGAACATCACTTGCTTTGGTCATATGATTGTCAGCTGAAGATGACCAGAAGGTTTATTTAGATGACTTCTTAATTTCTGCTGCCTCCACTACGCAAGGATTTAATTTCTCACTACAAAGTTGAAGAGGTCAGCAGAAAAGCTTGATTCCTAAGTGATTAATTGTCTGAATGAAATTAATCTATTTTACCCTAAACCTTCCAGTCTTTTTTGTAGTGTATATTTATTTTCCAAAATATAACAAGTGCTCTTCCACAAGACCAATGTAAATTTATCTCTCTTCAGAGGACAAATAAGGAACTAATTTTCCATGCACAACTAATCCTGAATTCATTCCTTACATATAATTTAAAAGAAAATTCAGTCTGTCCTGAGGGTGAATTTTCCTCAGATCTCTTCACTGGAGAAAACTGACCTCTAGATATAGGGTCTGTTCCCTGAGAATCATCTACAACCAGCCTTTAACTGGCTATCTCACTCTTCCCAATGAATGTCCTGAATAAAAAGAAACACACAGTTACTGAAAAATGTTGGTCCAAGTTTGTGGTTTAGTAGCCAGTATTCTCTGTTACAAAAGTCCTTTTGCCCAGTATCACATTGTGAAGTCTAAAAATAACCTAGCCTCCATATTTACAGTGTTGGATATGTTCAGTCAGTAAATCCATGTTCAAAGTGTGTAAATAAAAATTACTTACTTTTCAGAAGCGTTGAGACCTGAAAACAGTAAAATGCATAAATGTCCATCATATCTTAAAACCAGCCCACTGTTTTGTAGCCTGAATATGTTGCTGCGTATGTAATTTTAGACATCTGGATTTTAAATGCTTTCTAAAAACAGTCTCTATAAAGTCAGTGACAAACAGGAATTTAGAGCCCTGCTGGTTTTTTCCCAGTTGTATAGGTGCTTTCTAGAAAGTACTGCTTTTCCAACCAAAGTGTTTTCAGATGTAGATAAGATACAATAGGCTGTAGGATTTACTATTGCATTTAAGACTCAACTGCAGGTCTCCCTGCAATGAATGCATGCAGCGCCAGTGACATTCAGAGAAGGTATGCATGTGCTAAAGGGGAAATCTTCTTTGGCCAGTGACACTATCACACAGCATTGCAATCCACTGAGTACAGAGACAAATCCTGGTTTCATACTTTTGCAGTAGCAAAGCCCCCCATCAGCTGACACTCCCTTCCCTGAACCAATCATGTATACATACTTGTTTTTGTTTAAATATGTTCCTGTGCAGGAAGGGCAGCAGAGGGTAATTTATTTCCACAGAAAAAGATGAGCAGCTATAATGATTAATGGGAACATAATTTTCATAACACTGGGATACTAAAAAGAGAAAGAAATGTGGGACAAGTTATGTAATGTGTACTTAGTGAAATACGCGGCATGTCTCTGAAAGGAGAAGTGATCCTGCTCTCTCCAAAGTGAACAGGAGCTTTGCCACTGTGGGAGACCTCAGCTGCTTTAAATCACAAATCGATTTCCCCTATTTTTTTCGAATTTACAGCAAAATATTGTTGTCAGTATAGCATTAGGGGTATGTTAAAGCAGAAGAATTAAAAACTACTACACCCAATACCAGCGTATGCATTGCATGACATATTACCACCTCATGAAGAATAGCATCTTCCCTGTGACACTTAGGCCTAAAACTCAGTGATACCAATGAGTACAAGAGCCGCCTTGCCCACAACGACCCAGGATAAAGCAAGGTTAGCACAGTTGCCCTGTGTCAGGATTGAAGGGTCCTCCAGACTTTGAGCCCTTAGTCTGAATCACTTACAAATAGCAACTGTACACAGATGAACAAGTGTCTTGGAAAGAAACCACTGTTACCTAGGATGACACTTCTCTTGGAAGAGTGCTAAAGTTTCCAGGATAGAATCACCTCAATTCCCAGGATTGTAAGACATGTTCACAACATTTTTCCTCAGGGCAGCGGGAGTATTACATCATTTCTCCATTTTTATTGTAAAATAGGATTGCGTGCCTGGTCATAGGCACTCAAGCACATGTCTGCATCAAGAAAGAGAATTCTTAGCTTGGGTCTACTAGTCACTGGGGTCACCTTTCAAACCTGTATTGCAGCCTACACAGGGACTTAAGAATGGGATGTCAAATTATCCGAGTCCTTTCTACTGGAGGCTGCAACCCAGCAAGGAGAACAGCCTCTAGAGGGGTGATGTTCTCCATCCTGCCTCTGCCATGGACAGAGAGGCTTCAATGCTGCGACTCCAGAGCGGGGCTGTGAGAGCACCGGCAGGCTGATACGGAGAAAGCTGTCTCTCCCAGTGACACAGCAGTTGCAGACTGTTTCACTGTTGCACGAAGGAGGGAACTGGAGATGCTGTGCTTGGGGACAACAAGCTCTTGCTTGTCCCTGAAGCCTGTAGCAAAGTTACAGTCTAAATCTCACGTAGGTGATGCAGACAGTGTTCCGTGCTTGGGGAGACGTTGTGTATCTCCAGTGAAATGGGACCGCCGTAGAAGTACTGGATGCCCCATTTCCTCACCACGCACAGGTCATCTCCCAGGCCAGAGGAGGCAGAACTTGAACCTACAGCTTAACCTCTGAATCTCACAAGTTTAACCCTTACATCACTGGCAATAAGCATCATCGGCACAAAACTGTTTGCTTTACTAGCCAAGACGGAAATTTAAGTTATGTGGCACAGCCTCAAATTCTGCGAGTAAATCTGCCAGTATTTTTTGTCAGATACTTCCATTACAGAAAACATAACAAGCAACTCCCACAACTCAAAAAGCCCATAAAAGCTACAGTTCTACAATGCTTATAACACAGTGCATCCCCGTGGTAAGATATCTAGCTGACCCTTAACCAGTACAACAGTAGAAAACATTTAGAAAATCTTCTTAGAAAGTGCATTTGGAAAATATGTCAGCTATGAAATTAATTTATTTACTAAATTTATTAAATTACTTTTACCCACTTTGTCCTATGCTTGGACATGTTTTAAGGGAAAATTAGGAATATCGTGTGAAAAAATTACAAGAACTTGCAGTAGCTCTTACATTAGTTGTCATCAGTTCTTCTGGTAGAATGTTTGTCAATATAAATCACATTTAAATTTAAGCTTTATACTCAAGATATGGCATACCAAGTGGCTGTGAAGCTGCAAGACTGTACCACGATCTTGTTTCTGTATTTCTAGTCCTGGGAAAAGTTTGGTCAAGGATTAATCATAAAATAGATGGAAGAGACATTTTTTATTAGTAAAAAAAGAACCTGTTACCTTCTTCAAGGGGAAATAGCAAAATGTTTTTTAGTTAATAGTTATAATAAAGTGGATGCTGATACACTCTACGGCCTTGTTAAAGTAGTAATCAGAAGTTATGTTACATTATATTCTTCATGTAGTCAAAAGATTCTGCCCCGAACATGAATAAACAAAAAGAAGAAAATTCCACTTCAGAAGATGATGACCTCTGAATATAGTTTATAATTACAGAAGAGGGCATGTTCTTCATTCTGGGAGAATTTACTTGGCTTAAAAAAAGTATATGAACAAAAAATATACTCAAGTAAGTTTACACTATAGTGAGTTTATCAGCTGGAGGAAAGAATTGAGCAAGTGATAAATTAAACCTGACATTCTAAAGGAATATTGACATTGGTTGTAAAACCAGAAGTCCACTGAAGTACTACACAGAGGTCCCAGGCAAGATGATAAACTGTACAGAGTACCAAACAACGGAGGAGCAAACTGAAATAATACCGAACACCTGGTTTTAGCAAAATAGAAAATAAAAATATAGACATCTAGATGTCAGACTACTGACAACACTATAATAAACTACTTTTCCTGCAACAGTTTACACTATTTGTTTTCTTTATTGATAGGCTGTATGAGATGGCTTTGCAATATGGCTTGCTTCTTTTACTTGCATCACCTCTATTCATTTGTTCATTTTATATCTTACAGAAAAGGTGCTTGCTTTATAGATAATTTTCAGGGAAAAGCATTTCAAACAATTGAAACATGTCAGCAATAAAACAGTTACTGTGTTAACCTTCCGTAGAGTGCTTTTCACCGGATGGTAATGGTTACCATGAAGTATTAGTATCAGCCACAGAAATGTTTTCACAGCAGGGCTACCTATGGCCGCCAGCCAGGCTGCCTGTTTTTGAAGCAAGTCACAATGTTGATAACTGTTCTCTTTCTCAAGGGTGGAAAAAAACGGAAGCACTAAAGTAAGCTTTGCCACCTTATTTGTACTTTTTTTTTTTTACACAAGAGTGTTTTCCTGACAACTTTTTCCTAAGAAAACACTTGGCCACTTGATTCATTTTTTTCTTCTTGATTGAATATTTCCTGCCAACACAGTTCCTGTGAGTGCATGCCAGTCTTCCTACTTAGCCGCCACTCCATCTCAACTCCTCTGCCTTTACACTCCGGTGATATTCTCAGGTTGGCAGTTTATGAAATAAATAACAAACACAGGCTTCATATTGCTCACGCTTGTATGCATGAAAAATAATTCAAATACTCTTCTTTCTGTTCAAATTTGTTTCTAGCTCTAGAAGCTTTTCTTTCATCCTGCAGACCACCTTTCTGCTGAAGCGTTCCCTAACTTGTGCTTCAACTAGTCCAGTCTTGCTTTGGAAATGTAACCCCCCAGCAATCAGTAGACTAAGAACACATAAAATTGAACAGGTGTTTACTGGTAGGATCAGAAGTTTATTTTTCTTTAAACCACAAATCATTTTCCCTACTGATTATTCTCAGCTTTGTTTAGCAGTGTTTACCATTTTAAGGCTGATTTTTAAGTGGTGGAATTTTGCTCTCTGCTGTGTTTATTTTTAAGAGTTCATACTGTCCTGAATTAAAAACAAACATATGAACTGTAAACCACATATAAAGACACTTGCCCTACTCATAACAAAAGTCTTGTTGTCTTCCTGGAGTTAGTTTCAACCCACTAAATTTATAGAAGTCACAGCAACGTTTTAAGCCTGGTGACTGAGTTCAGAGCTGCTTGTTGAGAGAAGCTTTTAAAACATTTTTCAGACAAATTCTGTCAGACACAGGTTGAGGAACCCTGAGGAGTCACAGAACAGCTTAATCAGTGGAGCCACTTCAAAGTTAGACTGTGAAACTGGAGACAACGTTGGGCCTGACCACCTCTGTGGCTCAGTCTGCACTAGTGCAGCTGATCACGATGGGATGGCTATAATGCGTGTGATAGCCATGCCAAACTTCGGTCCTATTTCTACTCACAAACATGAGCTGTACTCAGCTAACTTTTCTGGAGACTCCTCTGATTCTCAGTAGTTTAAGGGGGAAAGAAGCCACACGCAAAGTTTCTGTCATCTGATGGCATTTCAGTGACTGCCTCCTAACTCCTACTGAAAAGACACTTGCATAATGAGTACTGCCAGCATCACTGGGCATAATTGCCAAGCCTGTAGCTGCTTAACAGACAGAAAAGAATTAAATGGATATGAAAAAGGCCGGTATTTTTTCTCCAAGTCAGGACTAACAAAGAGCAGCAAAGCAGAGCCAGGACAGCAATGCTGTTAAGATTTCAGGATTTAATCTCAAGTTTCAAAGTATTTTTTTTCAATTTCCAGCTCCTGCATTCACAAGAATCTCAGCTTTCCATTAGTTTCTTTTCAGAAAACTGAAAAGATCCCTGAAGGGCGTATCCGACAAAAATTAATATATACCTTCCCTGCAATGCAGTTAAAACCACACATTATTTATAAACCATTGTCCAGACTGTGGATCTTAATTCTGAATGGTTGGATTTGTCAATACAAAGCTAGGAAAATAAGTATGAAATTAATCAGCTGATCTAATAGTATCAATGGAGATCATAAAAATCAGATATACATTGCAGTTTGTGTTGGATCTGCATCTTCAAAATTTTTTAAAAACATACTACATACTTTACCATTATGAAATATATTTTTCACTAAAATTTCCCCCTTCATCTTCAAAAACAAAAGCCCCAAGATACTCTGCCGATTTGATCTTTGGCACTCTTCAGCAAACAGAAGTTCAACACTTTGGCAGAATGGTAAGGCTTTTCTATGAACTCATGTTTCTTTTGGAACGCTTCCTTTTAAATGCACAGTACCAGCATCAAAAGCTAATGAAACAGAATCATCAGGTATTCTAATCCTTTAGTGAAGGCATCTCAATAGATTCACTGGATATGGAGAAGGATGTTAGAATTAAATTCAGTATCAAAAGGACTTATTTCCAAACAAACATCGACCTGCCAAAGGGATATACACACCACCCAACATTTAAGAAGCTCCTTATGCAGGCGTAATACATGCTTGTGACACTATGTCAACATGTAATGTTGTTATAAGTCGTGAGAAGACTTGTATCCCTTTGAGGAATGAAAAAAACCACAAAATATGTCAGTCTCACAGCACAGTGGACCACCCACAGAAACGAATGAATTTTCAGCTAGTGATCATCAGAAGATGCACATACTAAATTAAAGCTTCCTGGCCAGCTGCTGGCTCTGATTCTGTCTTTGACAGTGCAGGCCTGTGCTTGTGGCCTTAGGTCTTGGGATTAAATTGAGTTCTCAGCTTTGTGGGTTTTTTAAAATGACAGTCTTTCAACTCTCAAAGACTGGAAGTAAAGCATGAAAGAGTGAGCCAACTGGAAGTGATAAATCTCAAGAAGTCACCTCTAATCTGCTGTTCTCGTAGCCTGAACTACAACCATCCCCGCAGTACTACAGCATCCCCGGGGCTGCTGAGGGAATTGTACTGTTCTCAGGGAGGAGTAGGGGTGATACGGTGCCTCCAGGACCAAATGAAGCTCTGCTCCATCATGACCTCTACACAGAAAATGTACTTCTAATATGCCTGTCCTAAATGCAGAAGAGTCCCACAGCATGGAAAAAATGCTGCTGAAGAAATGCTTCTTGTACCTATTATTATGGATTATTTAACTTCAGCCAAATACAGACCACAGTCTCCAACGAGTTATAACTATCAAACTATGCATTTCAATGAGGGGAAGTATCATTTAATGCGTGGTAAATTAGGATGATTAAGTCAGCCTGTGGGCATGTGAACCAGGGCAACATTTACTTGTCATCTTCCTTAGGTCATTTTATGTTACAGACAAAGCAGTTAAAACAGGAGGGCTTTTTTTTTTGGTAGGTTGTAGTGGGGGTTTTTTTGCAAGCTTTCTATGAAAATTGTTACTAGATGTGATGTGGCAAATGTAAATCCTACAAAAGAAACCATCCCATTTCTTATTAAAAACTTGAGGATAATGACAGTACTAAATCATAGAATGTACTCCTGTAGATCCCAGAAAAACAATTATAGTCTTTCAATCCTGAACAGAAAGACAACACTAACAATATTTCGAGAAGTCTATCGAATACAGTATACATTATCAAATACATTATATCAATACCTGGATCTCTTGCTAGTCTGTCCAACATAGCTACAAAGAAACTACCAATACAGCACATAATTGAAACAAAAATACTTCATTTTTCAGCGGCAAAAATAATGATTTTTTTCCCTAAGCAAAACTTCAGACTGGACATATTCACAAAAGTGGGTTTTTTCACACTTTTGATAGGCAGAGTTATTCCAGATAACTCTACAATTTTTTTTTTCATTGAAACAAATTTGAATTTAGAAGTGAAAATAGGGAACTCTGTACTGCATCTATTAGAATGCAAGAAGTATTAATGAAAATTTGTAACAGTGACAGGATTTAGTTTCCTTTGTGACGCATGTAGGAGGTTTAGGTTAGCTCAATTTCAGAATTTAAGTAAAAGCAGGATTATACGTCTATCTTCTTCAGGATTTAACTTTTACAAAGACATAACAAACCTCTCTACTAGTGTCAAGAAAAACATTCATTCAGTTAGATTCATGCTACATTTGTGAGAAACATGTCTGCAGATTTTCCTGAAGGTGAGAGAACTGACAAAGAAAATTATTCAGTGCATTAGAGGCAAAAATACAAGTTGGAAAGACCCATGACAGAAAATGTGACAGGTCTCTTTAAGTTTTTGTTTTAGTAAATATATTAAAATACAGGCTTTCTTTAGTAATGTGTTGTTTGACAAATGGAACAAGCTTCTCCCTAACACCAATCTTTACTTACATTCATTTCTTTGTTACATAAACATCATCTGACTTTAACACAAACCAAACATGTCCTATACATACATGGAAATCTATTATGAAGGTAAATCTGGCTACAAGATTTTCCGCTTGTCTGTGTTTAAAAAATTTAACAGTTTTATTGCAACTACTACTGAAACCAAGCACTACAAAAGAAGGGAGCAGAAGTTTTCTTCAGAAGGGAAACTCTTGCATCCCTTACTTTCGCAATGCTTTATTGACCTCCACATCTCTAAGGACCAGTTTAATTTAAAAAAGCAACTGTTGGCAATTTATCTCCACGTGATTTATTCTTTGGCTCTAGTCAAGTATTTTGTAGTAACAGTTATACCTGTAAATAGCTTTCTGAAGCTAAGATGGATAGAGAATACAGAAACGTCAGTGAAGTCTTTAATTGAGCAGTGACTTTGCTATTGTGTAGTAACTACAACCCCCTTTTTTACAAGCAGACTTATGTAATCCTTGAACCTCTTGATTTCATTCATATTGCGCATAAGACACTATAAATACATCAACTTTAATATCCTGATTATTTCATTGATTTACATTCACAGCATAAAATTAAGCACATATGGCAGTCACAGCCTCAGGATGAATTCAAGCACCTGCTAAGAATTGAGGCATTATTCAGCACTTACACTGTCTCTAGCTTAAGTCTTGTTTGAAAGAAAACTAGAATAACTCATTCTCTTCCATGCTGAAAAGAGAAAAAGCTAAAAAAAAAAAAAAAGAAGGACAGAAAAGGAGAGAAAGGACAGAAAATGAGGGAGAAATGAGTTACAGAAGTGGATGACTGTAAGGAGTTCAGGCTTTTTCCACTTGCCAGCCTGGACCTCCTTTCTGGTCAATTATGCAATTCAGAGGAAGCAGTGTGGTGGGAAAAATCCCACAAGGTACTGGAAAAGACAATACCAAAAGGAAAAGTCTTTCTTGGTTAAACAAAAACAACCTAAAGGAAGAACACAGGTAAATGTTGTCCTTGTTTGCAGGCTGACTTAATCATCTTAGTTTGCCACTTGCTAAATAATACTTCTCATTGAAATGCAAAGTTTGATTTTGTTATGTCACATGGTACTGTAATATTTGCACCTTCCTTAACCTTCACTTATTATTATATACACTCTATTATTTACATATATATATATATATGAATGATGTTTTAGCAACTTGGCATATTTTATGGGGCTCTGAACTTCTTTGAGCATTATAACAGAAAGTACCATTTAACAGGATCAGTTCTAGTTTTGCAGCTATGACAGTTAAACATTCTTTATTCCAACTGCAACGACACATGCTTATTTCCATTTTAGTTAATGGGAAAATCTTTACACACTAGTAAGTAGTAAATTAAACTCTGGGATAGTCATTCTACAAAGATTTTAAAGTTCAACTTCTAAATGGTAAAATTTACAGATAAAAATATCTGTCAGTAAAGTTTCAGGTTGTGTTATCTGTAAGTTGCCATCACTGCTTTTTCTTTGGAATAAAATACACTTCTGAAGTTCAACAGCACAGTAAGTGACAACATATAAAACAGAAAATTGTTTCAAAATACACAAAAGTACTAAAACCATTCTTAAAACTCTAATCAGAAGCACCTCGCTGAATCACAGATATTGCCATAAACATTTGGACCTACACACAAGTATCACAAGTAAGTAGGTTGAATTCACAAACCTTCCAAACATCTCAATGCTTGTGTTCACACTTTCTCCTCAGGGCCACCAAATGCAACATCTGATATTCTTACGGTATTTCCATTACTCAGATATTAAAATATTGTAAACAAAAACAGATGCGGGTCCTGGATGCATAAGAAAAAGCTAGTGAAAATCTTAAACATAAACAAAACATACATGTATAACTGAAATCTGTGAGCACTGTCCCTCTGCGAAGGCCAAACAGGAGCTCTAGGATTTGCCAAGTGCTGGAAATAAAACTGCAAAAATAGAAGCTAATTCCAATATCAATTCCAACAAAAAGCAAGACACTAATCTAATAGGTTAACTGATGGGATTGTTAAATAATGATTACTCCAGTCTAGGTGGTTATCTGTTTTCATGCGAACTATACAAAATGTAAGGCTGAAAGTGGAATCTAAAGTCATCAAGTTCGCATCCATGCTCTGAGGCAGGACCAGTATGGCTAAACTACCGACTTTTATAAATTGCCAAGGACGTTCTTTACACAACATCGCTAAGTGTTCTGGTCCAATGCCAGCCATCCTCCAAGAAAGAAAGTTTTTCTTAATATTTTGTCTATACTTCTGATATAAAATAAGCTGATTACTTCTTATTCCAAACTTTGTGAACAAGATTTGATATTCTTTTGATATTCTGCTCACAAAGCTCAAAATATTTGCCTTTGTTTGTACTGCACTAGTCACTAATATTTCTTTTGTGATTCAATGTAATTCTTTTGCCATATTGTTTTTGGCAGTTATTCCTTAGTTTCTTTCCCTGCAACTGATTTTTCCTTCGTATACACAACCACTTTGCATTTTATTTCTTAATTTTATTGATTTTTAATTATTTCAACAATTTTTCAGTGTAATTTTGAATGGTAATCTTACCATTCTCAAGAGCTTGCAATCATCCAGAAGTAACAGTTCGCGAAATTGTACATCGTCTTCCAATAGTGTAAAGGCACAATTTATCTTACTAGTGTATTTTTTATTTTATCAAATAATTAGTTAATGGAAATTGGAATAGACTAAACAGGGCACTATCCCGCTTGGGATGCCTCTTGATATTTCTTCCTGGATCAAAAATTAAAGTTTAAAGGCAAGTTCAGTGTCAATCAGTTGAATGCCCACTTTATAACTTCATTTGGATGTGGTCTTACTGAACTGCATTTGATTTTTTTTATTTTTTTCAGTTCATCAAGTTAATTTAACATTTAAATTCTTCCCTACAGATAGCTTGTAATTTTCCTAGGCTGGCATTTATTTGATATTCTCTACTTCGTTACTGAAGTTATTAATGAAAATACTGAGTACCAAGAACGCTTGACAGACTTTCCTCCAATCCCACTTCACAGCTTGTTGGTGAACCACTGAGAGTAGTCTTAGCCTTCAGCTGATAAGATTCACCCAAGACTTTGACCATGTTGCCAGCACTGTCGAAAACAGCTGATCCAAGCACAAAGACTAGAAAATAATTACCAATGAGTAACAGCAGCAGGTAAATTCTGATAGTGAGGATTAAAATGAACACCTCTTTGGGGCAGAGATGTCTAGGATCTCAGCAAAACATTTTGCAAAGCTAAGCCTAAGAATAGAAAGCTTGATGGAAAAACAATGCATTTTTTTGGTTGGACAGGCAGACTTTTAGGACATTGTATCTGACACATACATTTTATGTGTCTCAGAGTGCTTCTTGCTTGAAAAGTTAGGCACATAGTGTTGATGTATTTTATTACTCTCCAGATTCCATTTAGAGTCAGAATTCCTTTCTCCTGTCATATCAGGATCCAAACAATTTTCTGATCAGTCCTCCAAGCCAAACAAGGCCATAATTTTCCATAAGAAAAAGAAAATTCCTAGAACAAACCCAAATCCAAATCAGAAATACAAAAACTTCGTCCTGCTCTTATTGCCCCATAAAAATGGGAGACAGCTTTCTCAAAGGGGGAAGAGGATCTTTGCCCAGGAGCTCACGGGGCTCATTGACAGGGCTCTAAACTAGAGGTGAAGGGGGAAGTGGAACCTATTAGGCTTGCCAGTGACAGGCTAGGGGATGACACACAATGGTTGGAGGGATAGGGGGCTAGTAGGAGCCCTCAACCCGTTGCCCAGCAGCACGCGAGGGACACTGCAGCAATGTGGAAGTCTTGCGGAAGGGATTTGCAGGCACCTGAGGTATCAGGTGCCAACAAGAAAATACCCATGAAACACCTCAAGGGAAAAAAGGGGTGCTCTGCTATGAAGGTAACGAGGCCGACAGCTCAGATGAAATGCCTCTATACAAACGCACGCAG
>Ga0065711_1027201_pt1 | contig 52724 bp, 21 predicted proteins | sample Hoacrofraction12_FD_59098 | JGI IMG/M metagenome (GOLD analysis project Ga0065711, IMG submission 59098) | Hoatzin crop microbial communities from Cojedes, Venezuela - Epithelial fraction 12 v2 (version 2) | ecosystem: Host-associated > Birds > Digestive system > Esophagus > Crop | place... | reverse complement strand
AAAAAAAAAAAAAAAAAAAAAAAAGCTGTTTCTCCAGGTGCAAGAGGCTTACTTTGACTATAGTCACAAGAGGGTGAGACTTTTGCAAGTTTTGACTTCATTTAGGATCCAAAAACAACTTGGCAAGCATCACTCTTCTGAGAAAACAACAAGTTTGCCCAATTCCTCCAAAAACGACCTTTAGTTTGGAAGTGTAGGAAAGAACAACAGCTGTTCTATTCCTGAAAAATACTCTTGGAACATCTAATTCATATTTTTCTAATTTAACTTGTTCAGAAAGCACTGTATCCAGGGGGCTTACACTGTACAAATATTTTATTTCAATCGCATTAATATCAGAACAGCCTCTCATGAAAATGAAAATAAACACCATAAAGATGGTTTGTACTACCCAGCATTTGAAATCCCCTCTGAGACCTTTCATAGCAGGATAAGAAGTTCTAAAGATTTTATTTGGAAGACAGTAAACTTGTACAGTTTGCAAAGCAGATCAAGGTTGATGACTTAAAGCCTAAGAAACACTGAAGAGTAAAGATTTAAACACCAGATTGGTAAGAGGTTCCTTGCCTAAACTGTGCATTCTATTAGCAACAAAAACACAAGCAAGAGGATCCACAGAGCAGATATGATCTCTAGTCACAGAGACAGAAAGCACCATGGCTGTTTTCGCTTCCTCATCACTTATATTCTAAAACTAATTTCAAGCTAGTGAGCATGACAATGTTAATAGTGCAGAGCTCAAACTTTATTAGAGAATAACTAAATGCAAATATTTGATCAAATGACAAGTGGCATTGTTTCGATTGACAAGTATTGTTTGTATTACTGTGACCCACGAGAACCCTAGTCAACAGCCAGAAAAGCAGAGATACAAATGATGACAGCTGCCACAACTTGTGCAGATAGATGGAAGAAAGCACAATTATCCCATTTTGCAGCAGATGAAAGCATGGCAGGAGCTCTACTGTCCTCAAGAGCAGAGCAAGGGAAGGTCACAGCCCAACTTCTGCCACTCCACAGAAACTATTCTGCTTGAAGAAACAGAAGTTCGTGGGGAAAAGCAACATCAAAATGGACTATGCTCACCCACCTGCTGACGCTCTTCTCCTAGCTTCATTCTGTCCAGGCTCAAAAGCAAGCAGAAATGTCGAGACCAGACACCGTATTTTAGGTCTGCAGTCGTGATCACAGGTGTGTTGGGGGAGCAGGCTTCTGCCTCTCTTTTCTCCAAACTCATGAAGCCTCTGGGTGTGCACCATAGATGGGACTTAGGAATTAATTTCAGCATGCCTAGGAAGGATCATGCCACCATTTACCATGAAAGTGTCACACCAAGGTGACCTACCAACGTAGCCCATACTGACGCCCTCAGTCTCTTCTTCACTTACCATTTATGCTTCCAATGCCCTTCTAAAAGGTGACTTGCCCACACTGAAGGATTCCCTCAGAGCGGCACTGTGACATGGAGTTTCTGCTCTGTGTCTACAGAATGAATCATGGTGTCTGCTCAACAACTGCAGCTTGAAACATACTGCCCTTGTTTCCACGGGTGGTATGAGTAAACAGCTGCTCTGTTTGCTCTGCATAGCCTTGCAACAGGCTGCAAGCCATACTCAAGCTGCAGCTTGCTGCACTTTCACTGGGGAGGAATGAAGGAGGAGGGAGTTTATCAAAACCAAACACCTTACAAAACAGAAAAATTCGGTCCCCAGTTGCGGGCAGCTGTGGCACATTACGGTATCAGTGTCAAGTGAGTGACACGCTACACTGAAAAGGTTATTTTGCATCACAACCAGTGGCTGTGTTGAAAAAGGATCGAGCGTAAGAAATGGGATGTAGAAGGAGAGGTGAGAAGAAATGCAATGAAACTGTGAGAACTGAAAGATTCAAACAGAGTCCCAGAACATGCAGGACAAAGCACAGTTGCCAGGACACAGCTGATGCTTAGCACATGGCGATCTGGGAACCAGCGTGATGATAACTGGCAATGACAACGGAAGTGCTAAGCTTCTGCTGGCCTGAGGCAAAGCACATGTCACTCATTTGACTTTCTCTCTTACTAGTGTCCACCTGAGAAAGAAGAACAAAGCGATTTTATGACTGATCTGGCACACCACCATAAATGTTTTCACAAATTTAGTACGTTTCAGCTCCCATGCATACCAAAGCTGAAGACTGATCAGATTCAGCACTGTGTTCAGGTCAGTTTAAAAGCATAAAGCACTTAAGGTAACTCTGAACTTGATTTAACACCCTCCCCCCCACCCAAAGCTTGAATTCTGACTGAAACACGGTTCTGTTGATATGAGAGGTACACTGCACACACTGATATATCATCAAAATTACCTGCAAGTGTGAGAGACAACAGTTCACAGGCAAAAAGTTAACAACTCTGTCAGAGGTGCAGAGAGATGACCTACGCTTTGAAATTCAAGTTGTGCAAAAAAACCTCCCAATAAGAACAAAAGCCTGCAAGACAAACAAAAACTCCTCAACCTACCCACAGGCAAGTTTCAGCTCAACACTTGGCAGGACATATACTCAGTAAAAACCAAATCATATTTGGTAAAAAAACAGTAACTCAGTAAACTACTTCTGCTAGGGCTAGCATAAAATCTCTGCTGACTCCAAGGCCCTCCCTGCTAGGAGCTAAATCTGATGAAATGCCAACTACCTTCTCTAAGGCGCTGAATACTTTAAGATCCTCCTGAAGCTGGTGGGAAATCAGCAAGCTCAATGCTCTTCAGAGCAAGGCCCGGTACGATGAGAACCTGAAAAGGCTGGAAAAGGGACAAAACGGGGAAGCAGCAAGCTGCACAGAGAAACTGGAAATTTCTGACTGTTTGCTGTCTGCCTGGGCATAAGCGGTAGAGGACTTTAAAAGAAGCTGGCAGGCAACAAAAGATTTTTTCACCTGAGGTATACTTTAGCTGAAGGAGCATTTGCCACAGAAAATTGCATATTAGGAATTTTTAGAGAGGTTCCAGAAGTGGCTGGATAAATCTACGTAGGGAAGATTAATTCTGGATTTTTAAATAGAAAAATACCACCTACAGCTCACAAACAGACAGCATAACGAGGAGATTTCCCTATTTTCCAGTATTGTTCTTACACTTCTTCCCAGGAATCTGTTGTTGACCATTATCTCCTTCTGGAAGTCAGCAGCATACTCAACAAAGCCAAGGGTCTGGCAAATTAGCACCCTCCAACAACAGGGAAATCACAATCTACTGTTCAGGTGCTGCCTTTCCAGGAGCTTTTTCAGTAGAAAAGGCTTTCTTGGTTTGGTGCTTAGCCATCTTGGTTGCTTTTGCAGCCCTAGGGGCTTCTTCCTATTGTGCCTTTCACGCTCCAGGTTTCTAGCTTCTTTTAGCCATAACGTCAGCCCAAGATGCCCTTCTGGGACTTAACAGCAGGGCACGTGCACTCCTTTCTGTCTCCTTAGACTATGCCTTCTTGTCCCAGACTGACTATGGGGCAGGCTGGGCTTTGGGGCTGACCTTGTACTGCCAGAGGTCTGAACACTTCATGCAAGCACTAACCACTTCCTTTAAAAGGTGCCCCTTTTCCAAACTGTTCTTGGGGCTACACTGGTGTCTGCTTGCAAAAAGAAAGTGCCTTAGTTGTGCAGCTCACCCATGGAGATCAAGGGGATAAATTTAAGTCTAAAAATGATGAATTTAGGATTTCGACTTCTAAGTGTTCTGATATGCATGTGTTTGTTTCTTCCGTAGAATATTTCTGTAAAAACTAGGGTTTGCCTGTTGAAAAAGCTATTGTTTTTATTTGAAGGTGATAGAAGAATTCGACTTTCCATCAAAATAATTCTTTGTTTGACTGAAAATAGATTGGTTTTGCTGTTTTGGAAATACAACACCATTTGTGATAAAAGCGTTTCATTTTGTCTTGCTTAAAAGCAGCAGTCAGCCTTTTAGGTTTCAGTGTGGTATCCCATAGCACAAAAAGACCATATATAGAAGAATTGGGCTATTTATCTGACATAAAATTCCAGTAAAACATTATTTGGAACAGGCATGTGAGGAAAAGTATTTTGCTACAGTAAAAGGATTCATTTTCTTTCTGTTAAACTTCTGCTGTCACCTCTGCTTTTGCTCACAGGATGTTAAAGTTTTGTCTTTAAAATTGGCATTGTTTTGAAATCCTCATAATATACCTTTCAGGAATTCAGAAACGGTGAAAATCACTTTTAACTTAAAAAAAAAGGCACAGATGTTCAGCATTTCTAAGAATTCAGCAATTTGTTTCTTTAGGATCTATAATACTTTTTCATGTGAAACTGATACAGTGATACGTAGGAAAATATGCAAAAAGAATAAGAAAATACTTTTTGTACAGATCAGACAGATGTTGTTTGCAGATGAAACACTTTCCTAAAGACATGCTCTTAATTCTGTAGAATAAGATGTTGTACTGAAACAGTAACAGTTTACTCAAACCTGGAAGATAGTGAGTATCTTCAGCTCTTACTCGGCATGATTCTTGCTAGTCTAAGAATACTGAACATTCAAAACCTTGGTAACAATGGAAAGAAATAGAAGACAATGAAGATTAGATCATATACCTGGTCTAGCGGAAGATGTCCCTGCTCACGGCAGGGGGGTTGGAACTAGATGATCTTTCAGGTCCCTTCCAACCCTTACCATTCTATGATTCTATGATACACAGTCCTGACAGAACTCCAATGGACTTTAGCATTCTTTAAGACAAGGTATATTTGACCCATAAACATCTAATAAGCTTCTGTGTGCTCAGAGGACTGTTTAGAAACAAACTGAGGTAGGAAGTCAGGACTGAATCACTAAGAATTCACAATTCACCCCTCACAAAGGTGAACTTACAAAAATAGTACATACAATAAACAATTCATTCTGCCCTCACTATTAGCCAGAGCTGCACAGCCAAGTACCAGAATTTTGATGCAGAAATCTTAACAATTGTGAGATGAGATTGGCTTTTTGAGCGAAACATTTTCAAAACCAGAATTTTTGCACAGGATGATGCCATATCATGACAGAAGCACTGAAGCATCATTAATGGAAATGGTATCATTGAAAAACAATGTTTTTGCACTAGCCAAGCCAAAGCTATTTTTGTTCCTCCCCAAAACAATTCAGGTGAGATTTTCTCAAGTTGACAGGTTTCTTTGTCGGTGCTATGTCTTTTTTCCTTCTTCTCTCCAACAACGAAAACCAGAAAACAAATACTGAACCAAATACACCCCTGGCTCAACCTCATTCATTTATTTGCAGCAGGAAATCTGACAGCCTACATCACAACAAACTATATGCAGATTCTAAAAGCAATGAATAATCCTCTCTAGGCTCAGATGCACACCTCATGAGGTTCACACATGGGCCCATTTCTCAAGCTTGTCCAGGTCCCTCTGGATGGCATCCCGCCCCTCAGGTGTGTTGACCGCACCACTCAGCTTGGTGTCATCAGCAAACTTGCTGAGGGTGCACTTGATCCACTGTCTGTGTCATTGATGAAGATGTTAAACAGTGCTGGTGCCAGACCCCTGAGGGGCACTACTTGTCACCGATCTCCATCTGGACATTCAGCCATTGACCACTACCCTCTGGATGCTACCGTCCAACCAATTCCTCATCCACCAAACAGTCCACCCATCAAATCCATCTCTCTTCAATCTAGAGAGAAGGACTAGGGCAGGACACAACAGCATGTCAAAAGCCTTATGCGAGTCCAGACAGACATCATCCATAGCTCTTCCCTTGTGCACTGATGCAGTCACTTCGTCACAGAAGGCCGCTAGGTTGGTCAGGCAGGGCTTGCCCTTGGTGAAGCCATGCTGGCTGTCTTGAATCATCTCCCTGTCCTCCATGTGCCTTAGCAGAGCTTCTAGGAGGATCTGTTCCATGATCTTCCCAGGCACAGAGGTGAGGCTGACAGGTCAGTGGATCCTTCAGATATAAGGGATGCACAAGTATTTTTGGACAACACAGTGTAAGCCACAACTCTGAATTACCTGTAGGAATAACAGCCAACAAACAGTAGATTCTGGCCTGCTGACACTAATATCCAGTGGCAAATGCTGCCTCACTGGTGACACACACCATCTGTGCATTTTAAGGCTACTCACAGAATTGCTGGGATTTGCCATTTGGGTTTCAGAAGTGAAAAGCTGAAAAAACTCTCAGTATCAAATAGAAAACTCTGCTCCCTTTGTTGAAAGGAAAACGTAGAACACCAAAATGTACATCAAACTTACCATTTCCCAAGGAAAAACATCCCTTTCCAGCTTGCACTCATCCTGCTGCCTTTTGTTCTACACTCACAGTCTCACAGCGATGAATAAATTTTTGGTGATATTTATGAAGAATCTAGCACAACGCCTCTGACTCAGACACACAGCCCTACTGCCATGTGAATTATTACTCTTGATAATAATAACAATAAAAATGAGTAACACCCAACAGAAGTAAAATTTATTTTACTGCTTGGGCTCCCTATAGAGATCTGGCTTGAAAAACCATCTGACAAATAACACCATGTACACCCATTTGCCGCAATGGGGTGCATGTATATGTTTACAGACCTCCCTCGGAGTCTCAGCAACACAAAACATCCATGCTACAGCCAAAGCTGCAAGATGTCATGGGCCCTGCTTTATCTCTTGAGGTACCCAGCAAACTCTTTGTATGGTGGCCAAGACACTGTTCATCACAAAAACATGCTTCCTATGAATCTCTATGGTTAGCCACCAGTTAAGTGATTTTTTTATTTTTATTTAATGCCTGACAGACTCCAAAATCTGTTAAACATACACTAAATACAAAGGAATCAGAAGCATATCAGGTAGCCAATCTATAATGGATACAACTGCCTGAATTTTGTCTGTGTGCTGAAGTTTGCATGTTTGTACTTCTACAGCCACAGGATCCAGGACACTTCTGGTCCTCCAAGTACAGTAATGTATTAGTCTTCTTTGAAACTGTAGCAAGGTCTGGAAGGGAAACTTGTTCATATTGCTTTATTTTGCAACATTTACTACTTTTCAGACAGTAGTTTCATATTGCCAGAAAAGCTTCATAATCCCTATGCGGAAAGTTAAAATATGGTCTCCTCCCGGGTAACGAACATCAGGCATCTCTGCAAAGGCTGAAAGAATAAGGATTTCACCACAGTCCCACTGCCATGGACTGATTTCCAATAGGAAAGCCCAAACAGAAACAGAAATCTGCCATCAGAACTGCAAAATGCATGCAAGAAGTGCATTTGAATTAATTTCCATCAGATCTTTATCCAAATTCAGACCCGTCAACTTCGACCACAGCATGCTCCTGCCAACATCTGATACTCAGAAAACACAATCCTTTAGTAAATGACATATTATGTAATTTACCATCAAAGTAGAACATCGTATGTTTTACATTATTTGGAGCAGCCCATGGAAAACTTTCTGATGTTCAAAGACCTTGCTGCAAAAAACCCCCACAGTATTTTCATTCCACTGTTCCGGTGAGTCCTCCTTTCACTGCTTCTTGATAAATAACGGATTCCTCATGGTGCAGTTACCCTGCTGCCAGCCCTTTCATCCGCACTGGATGTATCAGTTGTCCCATCTGGACATGGCCAACCAAGTGAAAACGTGTGGCCCGAGTCAATGCTACTGCCACCATGGGTTGTGTTTCCGCAGAGTACAGGCAGGAATTAAGTAACAAAGCATGTGATTCTGCTCAACTGGCTTTGAAGGTCGCTGTAGCAAAATTCTACCTCTAAGTGTGCCAGCCAAGAATCACCCTTAAAACATCTGCTGAGCTAATTCTCAATCAAAGGAAAAATATTTTGGAAGGACAAGGACTGATTCTGAGGGCTGACAGACTGATGTGGTGGAGCTGTGAAAGCCTTCACGGAAGAAGTGGTGTAGGCATCAGGGTGACCTCAGGTGTCATTCAGGCAGGTCACCTCATGACAACAAAGATCTGATCAGAGCAGATCTGGACTCTTTGGTGGGACAGACTTCACCACATAGGCTGTACTGTGCTGCTCAGGCAGATATTCTGAACATCCTTACATCTCAGGTGAACTCTCCAACTTTCAGGAGTCAGTGCTGTGTGGGGCATCCCAAACTGATTTGCTGTGGCGTAGAAGAAATTTAGTAGAGCTGGACAGGAGACAGAAGCATTGAAAGGCCAATGCTTAAGCCACGTTGGTGCAAAAATATCTGTAACCTCTTCTTTCCTTTCTTCCTGTTTACCTTGCTCCTTCTAAAACTGAACTTCACTGAACGACATAGCTGCTTTAGCAGAACTCAGCCCTTTCCCCAGTAAGAGAGCTGGGGAGCAGAAAGGGCTACTGTACAGAGTCCTTGAGCTCATGTGAAGTTCTGTTGCGTGTTCCCAGAAGCAAACCCAGTGAGGGTATTGCAAGCTGCAGTGAACAGACAAGCCCACAGTTCGCATATCACTGCATAGCATTGGAGAGTAGCAGGGTGTCTTTTGCTTGCCACAGGCTACAATCTCCTGGCTTAATGTAACAGTGCAGCAGTGACTATTACTGGAATTAACACTACCACTTTGACAACATCATCAGAGTCTTTGATCTCATTTTTAAATCATCACACAAACAACCCTGATTGGTGCTGTCTTTTATAACTTTGCCTGTGGAAAGAGACAAGTGTCTCCAGAGGATAAATGAAACCATGGGCTACAGAAGGACCACAGATTAAGGAGGTGTCTAATTTAAAATCTCAGTTAAGTAGGTGGGAAGACTCTAGAGCCAGGTATTCAGGGTAACATTGGGTGGTAAAAGGAACAGGAATTAGCAGAGGTATGCAGCAGAAATCAAAACTGACACTGAACGGTTAGCATTGCCCAATTTATTCTGTATTTGTAACTAGTTTGAGCCAAGGGCTTTCAGCAAGGTCAATGGAATAGAGTAAGTCCCATGTAGCACTGCTGTCCTGCAGTCCCCCGTGAATATGGAGGGACACAACTGCTAACATAAGCAGGGGATTTAAGCAAGCAGGATTTGACAGTAAAGATCAAAGGGTTTTTCTCTGATCTTTTGAGAAACTCTTGATCCTTGCAAGCGCAACTTTCTCAAGCCTTCAGAGTTTGAGAGCATGATTTAAGAGAGACAACACATTGAGATCCAATGATGACTGAAGACAGAAAAATAATTTCACTTACTAGAAAAAGTTTTCTGAAAATGATGTTTGTTTTTTTTTTTCCACTGATTCAGCCAGGAAAAATAGCTTAAAACCCTTTCAAGGTAGCTTGATGCACCAGTACCCAGTCACTTATACCTATGTGAAGTACTATTTCACGAAGGCTCGAAAAAAGGACTGTCTTTGTCTGCTTGAACTAGAAAAGAGCAACTTTGCTCCCCAGACATTGACAGCTAGGCCAATCTGCCTGTGGGCAGTTTAATTAAAATCTGTAATCTCCTGGCATTGACTAGTCATGTTTCCCCATCCCTGACAAATCATTTGATACCATCGCAGTCAGAAGCATCTGCTCTCTGTCTGAGGGAAAAACGCTAGTCTCTTTTAATTGGCAGTATACAGAATGCAATACTGGAAGGGCTGTTCTTTACTCTGACTTACACAAGTCAGGCAGACTTGCACTTTGATGCCATACATGCAGTAATGAATAACAGTACAGAGTAAAAATAAAATCAATTGCTCGTATGCTGCATTACCAAACTTCTAGCAATGACCTGAAACAGAAGGGAACTCGAAAAAAACAAGAACAGCATGAAGAACTACTATGTGTAACACTACATCAGGAAGAGCAAGTATATTTCCCAGTTCCAGCTGGCCAGCAGTTCAAATCCTGACCAAACACACTTACGCAGTTAATGCGCAATAATGACCTTGTTTATGCTCTGATTCTTGTCTGAACTATGCTTCCTGGGAGTTCAATGTAAATCTAGTACAGTACAAAAATTCACATCAGTGGGAACTAGACTGTGGCGAATTGAATAGTGACTGAGAAGACACCTGACAAGACTCGGAGGGTCAGTGATCCCAAGCTGAAACGTAAGACACAAGCACAAGTTTGAAAAGCAAGCGAGGAATCAGATTGCTGGTTGTCAAAGGGAAGGAACTCATGCTGCCATCAGCCCACATTATTGCAGCGAGATGACTGTAGAGTCTTCAGAAGCATCTCTGAGTAACTCAGAAGATCCTATTCAGCAGAGACAATGAGCATCTATGGATTTTGTGGATACATACTAATTGTTTACAGAACTGCTACCAATGAAACTTATTTTAATCATGTAAACCGATGTTTGCTTTGGTCCTGCATTAGGGGATAGGCCACATACTGACTTAACTTTTTAGGGAGACTTTTCATTGTTGCTTTTATCCTTTAGATTCCCTCCCTGCCCCCCGATGTCTTGTCTCTGGCATTGTGTGACTGGCAAAGCTGGTAAAAAAAATCTCAGATGTTAAACTTACTCTTACAAACTGGAAAAAGCAAACAAACAGAAACACCTTGCCAGTACAGGACGCAATGAGCTCCACCCATAATTTAGTATTTTTCAAGGCCAAAATCAAACTCCAGGCATGGAATTCATCTGACCAAATGTAAATATATACCCCTAAGCTCATGCCCTTAGGATCTCTTTCATAATCAATGAGGAATAGGCAAGTTCATCTGATCTGAACTATCAACTTTGGGACAAGTAAAATTGCAACCCACAAAGTGTCCTGGAAGTGTCCTCTCCACTGGCCCTGTAGAAGATCTTGGGCAAGAGGAGAAGTGGACACCTATATGTGAGGTTTTCATGTTTGGTTAGATACATCTGACTGACAGTGACGAGGGATACCATTAGACTATTCCATGTTCCGCTTAAGGGTTTTCTCCCAGCCACAGTGGGGAACACCATATAGCTATATTCAGCTGTAAAAAACTGACTGCTACTAAGTTTGTATTGCTATGTGAAGTTCAGACAGCTGGGGTGTAACATCTTCATCTAACTCATGTAAAATTCAGCATGTGTACCTAACACTGCAGCCCAGCAAGCAGTACTGAGGATATTCCGCATGGAGATACTTCTAATCACCACGTAAAGAAAGGACAGAGATTCTGGAATATTTTTAATTTCTGAACTGTGATCATTTGCAGTAAGTCCTCATCTGTCCAAATAATAAAACATTTAAAACTGTAAAGCGCTGGAAGCAACATATAACAAGCATTTAATTTAGAAGCATATGACTAAATATTCTGATTAATTCACATAACTGAATACTAAATCTCTTTCCAGCTGTGGGAACTTTTTTACCCCGCTTTCTCATCTTTTTTTTTTTTTTAATCTAGGCTTTGATGATTTTATTCTACTGATTTATTTTTGTGATGATCATTTCATAATATTGATATTACAGTGGCCATATCAGTAAATAAAATACTGGACCAGCCAGTGGATCAACTGTGTGGTTCTTATGCTTATGTGTAAACTTTTGCTGCTATGAATACCATTACTCAGAAAATACTAACTCCCTCCACTGTCTTTATTCCTACACCTCACGAAGCAGACCAGCAAGAGACACAATTCTTCCATCCCACTCCAATCCACTTGAATTACAGTGCTCATTATCATTAGCAAATTGTAGCAATAATGAAATAAAAAAATAACAAAATGCAAAAATTCCATAAACAGTAAAAGATGTTAACCCTGAAACAATGTCATTTAATCAGTATTATTTTTGCTAATTCATATAGATGATGCTTGTTATACATTCCCTGTTGGATCTCTGTATTGCACTGTGATGGGACAGCTAGTTTAGAGCACAGAGTGCTACATATACTGTAACAGTTCCCAAAGCATAAGGAACAGGACCCAATAAAGCAAATAAAGTCAGGCAACACTGCCATTTCACACTGTTCAAGTTTTTTAAAGCTAGATTCCTGCCTTTAGAGATGTGAAAGGCTTTTGAAAGCACAGCCAGAGTCAACGTATGAACCTCTACATTCACTTCAGATTGCGAGAAGCCTGAAACAAGAGCTCTGAGATAACACTATTTGAAAACAAAATAGGATGTATCTCAGATACCAAGAAGAATACAACAGCCTCATGAAGTCTGTCCTTCAAAGCGCACACAGATGAGGAAGAATTCAGTCACAAAGAACTCTGCCAGTGCTTTCCAAAACAAGTGTAGCCTGTGTTCAGAGCAGGGTTTAAAGAGTTCAGCTCTTGTCAATTGGGCCCAGGACAGTTGCATTAAAAAACAGGGGCCAATTCTTAATTTCATGTGGGTGGAAAAGACAAGCACATTCTTCCCCCGAAAGTACAATGCTAATAAAGCTGTTCTACACTGTCTGACAGGTAAAAATCATTCTGCTTTGATGTAGTCACTTCTGCAGTGCTGTAAAAAGATACTTTGGAGCTCAACACCATTTCCCCGAAGCCTTGCTTGCAGGTCCTTATTGTCCTGCAGAATCCCTTCCTAGACAGCTGCAGCAGCAGCCAGAATTGCTTCTTTATTTATCGCTTTGGAGCCCTCTTCCTCACCCTTCGCTAACGCTTTGTACCAGCTTTCCAGTAATTGCAAACCAGAGTTCACAAGCAGCAGCTAAACTGGGACTACTCTAGTGCCTCACACACTGCTGTGTTGCCTTGCATTTCTGGCTGCTCCTGGAGCAGAGGTGCTAATTGGACAAATGGGACCTTTGCTGGCTGTTTAGGAATCCCTAACTGGTTTTAAAACAGCAATATGGGTAAAACTGTACACAGACACAGTAATAAGGTCTCCATTGCCAGCAACAGACTTTTTACCATACCACCTACATTCTTCCCTTTAATTCCACTAGCTCTATTAGTCAAAACAGTGAGCCTCCATCTGAGAACAGCATTAGTTTTAATCCAAATTACGTCAGCTTTGCTCAGTTAGTGCGATAACTCCACAGGCTGGTGCTGCAACATACTAGGAGAGTTTTAGACACTCTGTTAAAATGAAGCATAGTTTGTCCAAGCAATTAAATGCTAGCTAACCACCAGAATTGCATTTATGTGCTAATAACCATGTTCATATTCCAAATTCCAGTCCCCATGTGTAATCATTCCAATAAAATTGCAACTGATTGCAGCTATACCTAATATGGCATTGAGATCCAGATTTTGGACCACGGCAGTATGCTATGGGCTATTTCTGAACAAAATCTGTATCATCAGCCAAGTTATAAAACCAACAGAAAGAGCAGTGGCACATTCCAATTCAGTTGATGCAATAACTGTTTTTCCCCAACACAATCAACAGTTTCGCAAGTCCAGTGCAAGTATTTTACTAAGCTTTTTAAAATATTCATATACAATGCATAGGTAACAAGTGACCTTGCTGTTTCGCCTTGGCAAAAGTCAAATTATTGACTCGGCTCTCCCAGAGCAGACTTTCCTCAATAGAAACAACAAGTAACTGCTGTCTGATTCTCCTGATTATGTCTAGTGGTGCAGCTACAGGACAATGCACAAAGCCAGATTCTCCTGTCCACTTCTCCTACTCTACCCTTTTATAGCAACTCACCGTATTTTAGAAAGAGGGAAAGAAAAAGGTTGCATCATTAGAACACCATTTGTTCACAATTGCGAGCACATGCTGGAAGAAATAAAGGACCTATTGCTAAAGCAGTCTTCTACCACTGCATCTGTTGTAGCATTCTTAGTTGACGTCGGGCACATCACTAATACAAAACCTCGTAAGTGACCCCTAACAACATACTACTTTTTTTTTTTTTTAAATATCTAACCTCCAATGAAAGCTGGTAAGAGTTAAACATACAAAACTTTGTGATTTTATGTTCCCAGGGAAAGTATAAACGAACTGTCTGATACTTTATAGTAAATACCTCAAAGCAGTGAGCACATCTGAATTTAACCTCTCTGTAGTAAAGCGTTCTAATTTGCAAAATAGGGTAATACTATCACCTTAGCCACTTCAACTTTGCAAAAAATGCACACATTTTTCTGAAAGTTACACTGATAAGCAGGGAAAAACTCAGGAAAAAGTACAGTAAGCCTGTTTTCAAAACAAAAAATGTGTTCTCATTGCACAAAACATGGATTCACACAGCAAGCAATGAGAAACCGTTGAAATGGCAACAATTAAGTGTCATTAGGATCCCTTGAAAGGAATCAATACAAAAAGTATTTATGACTGAGTCTTTTAAAGATCACATACCACTTGCACACTTGATTCCTTACTTGAGGTTGTAACAGCAACACTGCGGTAGGCATTTGCCAACCTTAATGCTGTTACAGTAGATTTCTTTAATAAAAACCATGTAACGGCTCCATTTGCTGTGGGTTCTTCCCACACATCACCACTTTTTGCAAGAGTGATATATTTGACTAGTGCACTACGTTTACTACTCCAAAGTACCTTCCCACATCAATAATAAAGACCATACTGCAGCATGTATTGTATCAGGTGGCCTGGAGTGGCAACTGTTTAAAAAGAAAAAAGAAAAAAGAAAGCACACACATAACCCAGCAACAGTGCTTTAATGCAACTGTTTCTAATTCTCAGTAATAGAATTATATGGTTGTAGGGAAGCAAGACCATACATACGCCCTCCCAGTATCTGCTATTCACACACACATGAAATCAGCAAAATCTTATTTTTAAAACCTAACAGGGTTAGCAGGAGAGTGAGTCTGCTTCCTAGAGACTGAGCCTTACTTTGAATGAACAGCCAGACAATAACTAGGCATACATGGTCTCCAACAAACTTCTGGACACAATAATCCTTTGGGAGAAAAAATATTTTGTTGCTATTTTGTCTCTGTTCTTCCCTTAATTTATTTCACATGTAATCATCAATCTATTCCTGGAACCTGAGGAGAGGTTTCTTTTCTTAAGTTTTTCTAGGGCTGTTAACAGATTTCTATAAAACCTCTACCGAAGAAGAAAAATGAAGCAGTTCTCTTGCACCCTTCAGATTCAACTGCAGTTCTTCAATTCAGTTTACTTTGAAACAATCAGAAGGAGGAGAATCCTAAACAAGGGCTTTAAGCAAAGAAAAGCTGATCTAAAAGAAACAGATTTATCATCTGTTGTATTGTTCCAGACCGTGTCATTGCCCCCACTTTTTCTCCGTGCACACCTTTTCCAGGGCTAACATTCTGTACTGTACCATCTAACCATACACAGTATGCAAGTCTTTTTCCAAGGCAGCTTTCTCCTCTCCTAGCCATGCTAATGACTGGCTGTGAGGCTCAGGCAAGCCACTTCTGTAGAAATTTACTACCTGTAAGACAGCACTTCTCAACCTCACACCAAAGGAAAATTAAGAGGAATAAACAGCAGAGATGGATAAAGCGTCCTTAGTGAAAGACACCAACTGAGTATCTTCAGATTTCAGATGCAATTTTAAACTCAAACCAGCTTCCTCTAACTGTCTGCTGACATTGGGGATGAGTCAGATGCAAATGAGTCCTGTCTTGACGACTGGAAAAAAGGCTTCTGTGAAATTTCTTCAGCAACAGCCTAATCAGATATTTAGTAGCTCACAGTTGTGGAAAAAGCCTAGAGAAACTGCCTTCAACGAAAATTTGCCTTTGGCAAAGAAAAACGTAAGCTCAGAAGGATAAAATCCTTCTGGGTCACTCCTTTAAACACTGCAGAAGCAGCAGGAATATCTGCATGGAACTGCCACCTTGCACCCACAGCAACAAGAAAGTTGCAAAGCCCATTGAAAATAAGAGACAAAACTCATTTTTTCATGGTCTTTCTACAGAAGCAATGGTTACATTTTGCATCAGTGGAGATTCCTTCTCAATGTTAACCAGGGGAAAGGAAAGGGTAAGTTTCAGTCTGCAGCATAGTCATCCAACAGATCATTTAAACCAATTATCACACACACAGAAACCCAGATTTGCCAGAAGTAGCAGGGAAATGACACATATTTGGTCTATCCTGTTGTATGGCCAACAGCATCCAAGGTCTGTTTATAACGTGCAATGCGCAGACATTTGGGATTAGTAATCAGAGTATCTATCTAGAAATAACACAGCTCTGAAGCAAGAATGAAAGAACATTAATATAATCTGTGGCAGTAAACATTATCTTTAGATGTCTGACTAAAACTGTGAAGATTAAACTAAATCCCAGCTGTGAGATTAGGACAGATCTTCCTCATATCAAACTGTCAGGGACCACGAGAAATGAACCAGCACCACCTTCTGCAACACTTGTACAACTTACTTAGCAGAATCCTCTGGATATACCAAAAGATTTCCTGCCACTTATGGGACTTCAGGCATTTAAAATGCCTTTGGTGTCCCATCTCCATTGTTAGCAGCACACTAAAGTTCAGTTCCCTAATGTTAAACACTGTCAAAACATGGCTGAGTGAAATCTAATGTGAGAGTCTGATATCTCAATTCAAATAGACAAGAAGTCTTACACTGAATTATCTTCTTAGGCCACATGAGTTAACTGGCATCACTTTGAGCCAAAAAAAGATTAAAAATTCTCTCCATCACTTCATTTTCAACTGCATTTCATTAAATAATTTCATACCATGTTGCATGCATGGGTTTAAAAAAAATAATTCTGAAATTGCTAAACCTGAAGTAGTAGGTTGGAGTCATCCATTTAAGACCTAAACTCAGTTCAAGCTCTTCAATTTCATTTTTTGTGCTTAAGCAGGCTGCCTCGCCAGAGGCACAGCGGGGACTATCCTGCTTTCATGAATATAGAAGCTGTATACATACATGCTTGCAAATCCAATAAATCATACAGCCATGTATTTAACAAGGTATAATATACTTGCTTCTAAGCAGAGAAAGAATTTACTCAAGTTAACAAAAGAACTCAGAAAAATCGTCCAAGTCTGTCTGCTTACCATGCTTGAACTTCTGGATTTGTTTAGAAGCACTGCTCGGACGTAACTCGCCTAACAATATAGTCCACAATTCAAGTATAACACAGCAGAAATTTAAATGAAACACAAAGCTAGTATCTATGCTGCTTTGATTAAAAGCTTCAGGTAGGGGAAAAAATACTCACCAATAAGATCTGTTTCAATCAAACGCATAAATTACTCAGCATGATACCTGCACCAACAATGTTATCTTTACCAAAGTGATAAAAAAGTAAGACTTCGACTCAAAGTCTCCATCGACTCAAAACAGGATAGTACAAAAGCACTTTTATGTATACCAGAAAACGCAAATATGTAAGTCTACTCTACATCCAACTTGCCACCATGGCACTAAATGACATTAAGTCTCCAGAACAACCTGGACAGATTTTCAGTGACAGGAACACCAGTCAAGACTGTAAGGTATTTGTTTTCAACTGGGATTTTCATCACTTGCTGCCATTCATGCACATCAAAAATCTTTCTCAGGTGTAGCACACTAGGTGCTTAATACATTAAGACAACAAAAAAATACAAGAAGATGAACATCATCCATCTTGTTTTTATTACTGTACTGTCTCACACTGGTTTTGCTCAGCACGCACAAGCACCATTTACTTTTCGTCAGGGATTTCTTGTTGTGGGGTTGTTTGGTTTGGGTTTTAGTGGGAGGAAGGACAGGGTTTAAATGGCTATGCCTCCCTCTTCCTTTCCACAGAGGGCGTGGGTACCTTCCCCCAAAAATAGCAGGGACTGAATACTATCTTATCTACAATGAGTGCAGATAAACGAAGGAGTAAAATCTTCCTATTCCTTCCCCTGCTCTGGTTCCCCAGCCTCCATATATTTTAAGGATCAGGCACCATGCAGTGCCAAGGAACCTACAGTCAATACTAGAGAAACTAGATCCAGAAAGTAATCAGACTGAATCCTTTTGTGGAACTGTGGTAGGATTTTACACACTCGGCTCAACAATTAAATAGGATTCAGACAGGATCCTATCTTCAGGTATCTGGTCTCCCTCTTATCCCTTTAGCACAGCTGAATGGAAATACACATCGTAAGAACTTTCACCAGAACACGATGAGCTTTTAAGCAGTCACCACTTTGAAAAGCAGATAATGTCTTGAACCTGCCAAACTATTAATATCCATTTCATTGTACATTACAGACTTCTTTGAAATAAAATTCATTACTTCCATCTGTCACTAATGCGGCACTGTCAATGCCGAGATGTGAGTACTGTCCAAAACTCTGCATTAGTCAGTAGTCTCAAGTTCGTCATACGACAGCTACAGGTATTGTACAAAATAAGAGCGTATCAAAGACAGGGTGACGATGTACCACCAAAAATATGTATTTTTCAGATGCTTACTTTCACAGGAGAAAGGAGGAGTGGCTGGGCTTGGAGCTGCCACACCAAAGAAAGGGAAATGCAGTCGGTGATAACAGGCTATGCTCCTTCAAACAAATTCTTCCAGGAGAATATACTTGAAAACTCAGATCTGACAGGTATTAAAAAAAAAAAGAAAAAAAAGAAAAAAAAAGCTGTAATGAATTTCAAGCATGCTTCAGCTGGAAAATCCACTCCTCTCATACATACCACCTCTATGCAGGCTAAAGAGCATTCACCAGTTTTCCTAAGCTCAGCACATACAACAAGAGGACTATGACTGGGCAAAAAAACGCAAACAACCAACTATGAGATGTAATTTATTACAATGCTTGAGAGCTTAGGGTTTCTCCAGTTTAATTTTTACTTTTACCACAAGAAAAATAACATACAGGAGCTTCTTTGCAGGCCTCATGCAGGAAGGCCAGCTGTGTCAGTCACGCACATCCCTCCGCTTTCTCTAAAAAGAAGAGCTATGATTTCAAACACATTCCTATGTACCGCCAGGTGTGAAAAACCCTATAGCCCAGAGCCACACTCAAAAGGCCATTTCAATTTCATTTATTATTTTCACACAGTAGAGCTGCAAAACAGGCAAAAAACACAGAGAGATAGTTGCAGACTGTAAGTTTTTAAACAGAAATGCTTATTCAAGTCAGGCTTGTGCAGAACTGAAGGTCCACACCACCTTTAAATTCAGGTAAGTGGTAGCTCTTAAGCAACCAGTCATCACATAACTTTGCAGCTGTTGGTAACAAGAATAAATCTTGATATCTGGTTATTTAATATACTTTTAAACTTCAGTATGCTCCGTCTCATTTCAGACATGTAATGGGGGCTGTATTTAGTTACAGCACTTCATGAGAAGGCCATGCAGTAAAACACCACAGTCAGCACTGAATTTGCCTTGTCCAGGACAGGAGAGATCTGTTTGGGCTGCTATGGGAAGCTGGAATTTGCTGGAGCTGGACATTTCTGGTACCTGAGCTAGTCTAATCCTTGCTCGCACATCTTTACGTTCCATCGCAAAGCACATAAATAAACACAGACAGCAGGAAACCCAGGCAAGCCTGGATGCAGCCGTGCTGCTATGTGATTTCTTTGTTACTCTCCTCTGATTACCCCATACTTAACAGAAGGCCACTCAGCCCTCTTGCACATCTGACTTGAAGGGGACCTACAAGAAAGCTGGAGAGCGACTTTCAACAAGGGCATGCAGTGATAGGACAAGGGGTGATGGCTTCAAGCTGAAAGAGGGCAGATTTAGATTAGATATTAGGAAGAAATTCTTCACTCTGAGGGTGGTGAGGCCCTGGCCCAGGCTGCCCAGAGAAGCTGTGGCTGCCCCCTCCCTGGCAGTGTTCATGGCCAGGTTGGATGGGGCTTTGAGCAACCTGGTCTGGTGGAAGAAGTCCCTGCCCACGGCAGGGAGGATGGAACGAGATGATCCTTAAGGTCCCTTGCAACCCAAACCATTCTAGGATTCTACAATTCTAAACAGTCCTACTGCCAACTCTTCATTCTTGGAATGTCGTTACAGAGTCTGTTCCCTTTGTTACAGTCACATCACACAAAATAATCTTTGAAGCAAGCAGAGTTACATCTGTTACACCAAGAGCACAAATCAACCCTCCATGATGAAATCTAGTATCTTCTACTACACATTTAGAGGCAGTTCACTCTTGATAAAAAAAAAGTAACATGATAACATAAAAGTGGGAATAAAAATAGTTTCTAAAAAATAAAAGCCTTTATAAACAGCAGAAAGTTCTATTTCTAGTCACTTGACACTCATTTCTTCAATCAATGGGTATCTCCACACGATACATGTTAAACAACATGGTAGAAGACATTGCTGGAAAGATCAAAACCCAAAAGAATATACAGTGCCACCTCTAATAATTTAATTTAAGGAAAGGCACAATGGGATCATGTAACATTTTATAGGAGAATAGAGGGAAGTGAGGGTCAACCGTGTTCCAGAATTAACTTTCATTTTTGCCGTTAGCTATTGCTGACTTTGATTGCCACACATCATTAACAAGTTCTTAGACCAAATGAAAAGCAGTCAGAAATAAAATGAGAAAAAAACAACCCTGGAGTTATACTTGAAATGGGAGAAATGCACATACTTTTAACCAGATGGTTTTCCCTCTGAGTTACAAGACATTATAATATGAAATCATTACTCCACATAATAAGTATTACTATTCTATTGCTTGCACACATTTTTAAATTCTAAGAAAACCTAGCAGCTGCATCACCTGCAACGGACACTTTCAGCAAATGTTACAAATCAGGATACTGGTCCCTTCAGTGTCAACCTGTTTATTGACCAGCAGCACAGAGCCAGAAATCCAATCAACTGTGCCATGGGCATGAAAAAGAAAAAAAGCCGCCATTTGGTCCAGAGATGATGTTAAATTATGGAGCTGTAGCCTAGCCAAAATGTCTCATCAAACCAGTCAATGGGTAAGAATTCAGAGTACACTTTTACGAGACTCTGGGTATGACATAAACCTGAAGTAAGAGCAGACTGGCAGACAGAAAAACCCTGGCTGTAGTAACTTCATTCCTTTCTGAACATGCAGGCTTAACCCCTGCTGAAGTCGGAGATAACACTATAGATTCCCTTCACCCAATTTTCGGCACCCAAAATACCTACTGAGGTGATTAATGAAAGATAAACATAACCTGTGCTAGATAAGGCCTTTTACAAAGCTATGAAGCACCAATAACCACAGTTAAGAGCTCAGTCGCTGAAGGACCCTTTCAGAGGCCTTCAGAAGAACGACCCTGACCTTTAGCGGACTGGACCACCACTCTGAGCAACCCCGCTCCCACCTCAAGATCCTTGGGTAACTGTCTAAAATAAACCCACATGAATCCAGTTCTAACATTTCTGGTCTGACATATGAACAAAACTAACACTGGTGTCCATACATCTCTTCCAATGTACCTGTTTTCATTTAGACTCTCTTTACAATCCTGCCAACCAAATCAGCAACATAAAACCTTCAGACAGTTGCCTATTCCACTTAAACAGTCCACCAGAAAGCACAGTTAACACCTGTGACTTGATTTCTTTCAAAACAAAGACAGGACATCAGCCCTAATCAAAACGCCATATGGTGGTGCAAACTTGTATTTCTTGTCATTCTGAGAACTGGTTTCTCAGAAACAGGAGAGCACAAATGTTTGGCCTTCTAATTCACCGGAAAGCATTATTTTACGAGATATTTCAGTAAATGAGGGTAGCCTATCAAACAATGTTTCTAAAAAGTATAAGACCAAGTTGCTATGTATTTTTCAGCAATAATTAACTGACCATCAACTTCACAAATGCCACTTACTTTCTTTCATATGAGAACTGCTTCATCTCTCGTTCCAATATGCAACAGCCTGACAGACACAACTGCAAACAGCTTTCCAGATCATTGTCTTTGGACTCCAATGCAAGCTGTATTAATGTTCTTTTCCCCAGTGTTAAATGTTTTTGATAGCTAAGAGAAAGCCTCCATAGTGTAAGAGCTAGTTACTAGATGAGGGCATCCCACTGTGGGCTGTATTTGGCACTTCTTTCCTATAATGTGAAAGCATGACACCCATTAGTATAATTGGGATTTACAAGCCTGCACAATGAAGCAAAACTTATAAAAGACCCAAGAGAGTGAACATAAGCTATCATCAACAGGAGTGAACTTGACGCATAAGCCATATTGCCGCTACTAGAGCACTGGCTTTCAGTAAAAACAAAATTCTTAGTAATGTTTGGTATTCATATAGTTCATCTGTTTTGTGCTTTTATCTCACACTAGTTTTTAAAAATAAAAGTGAAAAACCAACATAAAAAAAGTTATCCTAAAACAGGATACAGCCACACATTAATAAAAAAAAAAAGGAGAAAATGATGGAATAAAACCTGCAGCGAGACAGATGTGCAGGTCTTTATTTCTTCAGCTTTCTTGTTAGTTACTTCAAAGGATCAACCTTTTGCAGATGGCACAGTTTGAGTAACTGATTTTTCTCTGAACTGCACTTGTGAAAGGATTTTTTATTAAAGAGTCTATTTCTTTTTAATGCTGCTCAAAATGCAATCAAAAGCTGGTAAATCTAAGCCATGGTCCTGCACATGTCCAGTAGAACTTGGCTTCTCTCATATCCAAACTGAGTTCAAACACAATGGCTTATCTGCCCAAAACGCTGCCCACATACTGTTGTGTTATTTTAACTCATACTGTCCTTGCAATCTCATCCTAATAAACTGTACCTATCATATGTCCATTTACACTCATGAACAAGTCATGCTACCCTGACTCAAAAGCAAGGACTGGTATTTACAAGTTTCCCTAGAAGCAACCTCAAGCAAAACGAACAGCTGCCCAGGTCAGCAGAGAGGAAGAATTAAGGAAGTCAGTTGAGGTAGACATCTATCTTGTCTATATCCTTTCTACCCTTCAGATGGTGATTACAAAGCCAGTGAAACACAAATATAACATACCTACTGGAAACAAAACTACAAATGTAACTTCTGGGCTGTTATTGAATGGAGATGATTGAACTGTTGACACACAGAAGACAGCCAGGAAAAAAAAAAAAAGCAAGAACAAAACCAGAACTGTTTATCAAAGTGTTCTTGTTTTGCAGGTCGGAAAAGACTCCTGCAATGTAGCCATACTATTTCTATTTCAAAAATTACTGAGGAAGATGCTAAAGAGCAACTCCTAAAGCATGACACTTTTAGGACCAGCAACTTCTGATAATTTGTATCCAAGAGTTGTAGACAGGAAGGTCAAAAAGTCTGTGGGAACTTCAGGGTGTTGTTCAATAAAATTTGGAACAAGAGAAATTTTCCCCAGAACTGATAAAAGTCAGTGCTGGCGTAGCATCTGCTGAGAGAATGCAGCACAACACAGGACATCACAATCATGTCAGCTTGACATGATTCAGAGTGGGCAGGAAGGGAAAGAAGGAAGGACAGCTGATATTAGCCAGACTAGTAAAGAATTAACAGCAGGAAATACGGCCAAAGCCAACTTTATAAACAACAGATCCTATCTAATGATATTACAATTTTTACATTTTCTAATCACATTTCCTAAAGAGATTACAAGTTTGACCAGTAGAAGATACAGTAGGCTTATGACACATTTAGGCTTTGTAAGGCATTTATCTTGGCACATTTTGATGAAGAATGATTTAAAAGAAAATCAATACTACACACATTCCACTGATTCAAAACCTGTCTAACTCGCAGAGCTTAAGATACAATTATAAATGAGGAGTCATTATCAAGCAGATACATTTCTACCAAAACACTCCGGCGGTACCAATTTTGCCCCTCCAGGACTGAACATTCTTACAAAGCTTTGAAAGCCAACATCAGAACGTTCCTGGTGCAGTCTGTAGATAATACAAAGACTGCACAAATCAGGAGGACATGTGACAGACACACAACCACCACAGCCATTTGTAATCTGAGCGCCAGGAGACAGCACAAATTTCTCTATGTTCAAACAAAAAGTCACATAACAGAGAAGTTAAGCCTCATGAAACAAGGCTGTAGTCTGCAAAGCAGCAACTCTGAGACTCTTGGTGTCATCACCTTAGAGTGGCTGAACACCAGCTCTTAACAGACCTCTACAGTCAAAAGGGTTAACAGAATCCTGCCAGACACACAATAGGATATTGGACTCTCTCAAGGAGCTGCCACCTACTGCTTGCAAGGGCCTGCTTACATGTCTGCCAACTCTGCTTCGCCGGAATGACACAGTTACGCTACTTTCACCAATACCCAGGCTTCTCTTGGCACACAAAAGCTTTGCCAGAAAGCAGGCACCAGGATAGTATTGTTTATTTTTTCAGAGCTGCCACACCAAATGACAAGAAATTTACTTTTCAAAACTTCAAAATTACATGTTTCCATCTACTATCATACAGCAAGCAGTATGACTTCTCATAGTTTTCTCCATGGTCTTTTTGTTTTCAGCTGTCTGTACAGTTAGACCTTTCCTTATGCAAGCAATACTTACTACAGCCTTGTTATTCTTCCATTTGTCAGTGCTGATTTTCTCATATCAGCAGGCTAGCTTATGTTTCCCCAGAAACGAAGAAAAATACATCTTTCTCTGTGGCACAGTGACTACCACTGCTTCACCCTTCACTCCAATCTTTGTATTTTGGCAAATCCAATGCAGCATTTATCTTTCTTTGCGAAGGTACACATCAGCTCCTGAAAAAAAATAATCCAAACTGTTTAAATCTGTCTCCACTACCAGCCCGTCCATTACTATTCATTGACATGTCTTTCCGAAGTGACACGCACGCAGTATTTTTAGGACAGAGTATAGTGGGCAGAGTATGCAAAGAGAATCCGTTTTCCACCTTAAACTGAACAGTATATATTACATTTTTAAAAACTACAACAATATCCCAAATCGTTGTGGATGTGAATTCCATTTTCTGGGTAGGATGCAGTAATTAAAGCAGCAAACTGTCTGCTCTGATAACGGAAGTGGGGAGTGTGCTGGTCTTGCATTCTCATGTCAGACATCCAATTTCTACAGCATACATTTGTGAATCAAAGCAATACGGAACAGTCTGAACTGCAGCAAGCAGACTTCCAGCACTCACAGGTACCACCTCCACCAGTCATCTGCACCCCCCACTACTGCTCACAACATCAGGATACTATTCCCAAATGTTGCACTTTCTATACCATCCCACCCCTGGCTTCTCCTGTCTGTCTATTCTAGTTCCTTACAGAACTTACCAGACACCCTTCCCAATTTCTCTCACAGGTGTGAAAGCTTTCCTGCAGCCTTACCTCTATCACTAGTAGTTACACAGACAATTCACTTCAAATTTTCTACGAAGCACCAACTCCAGTTTCAAATGGTTCTGAACTATATTTAGTAGTGCCAAATAAATATCAACACTATTTCTGCATACAGTTCTTCACAAGACCACACAAGTAACCTGTGCTATGTTGAAAATGTTGCTGTTATACTCTTCAGTAAAATGCTTTGTCAGATTGTAGATCCTGCCCTTGTGTGACAGCTGTGTTGTCTAATACCCCTGCAAAAATGGAAAAAATATTTAGAAGCAGTACGCTCTTGTTTCATTCTATGCAAGGAAATCTGCATAAACACACAGCCAAAGACCTAAAGTCACTCTGAGCATATGAAAATACTCAACATCACATTACGGTGATTACCCTTTTCTTGGCTGTGCAACAAGAGCAGAAATTAGGCCTTAGCTGTGACTGACTTTTGCACATATCCTTATGAGTTTTTATGGCTCAGAAAATGTTTTGCTTTCGACAAAAATCCTTGCCCTTCTCCTGCTACAAACCCCCCTGGAGATACTATGCCACACTGCTGCTACACTTCTGCTTAACTAGCCCTTGTGTAGAGTAAATTCACGCACAAACCCAAATACTTTGCATTTCAACACTGCTTTAATTTTATTTCACAACTGGATTGTGCCAGCAGTGATCGGGATGACTGGGCAAAGGAGCCAGCTGGCCAGTTTGTGGGAGCCAGGAAACCTGCCAGAGACTGACAAGACTCACCACTGGCTTCTGCCCACAGAGGCAGCCAAGAAAACAGAGCCAGGTCCCCAGCAGCCACGGGCACCCACTCCACCTGCTCAGCCTGCTGCCCAGCTGTAGTGTCACTCCTCCATTCCCAGCCCTGACCCTGGCACCTCTTCTCAGCTCCAGCGGGAGCAGTTCTACCCATTTTACAGAATAAAAAAATCTGGCACAGTTACTGAGTCAAAAACAATGCAGTGTATTACCTGGGACTACTGACTCTTTTCCTGCTGTAACCACAGCACGAAGCTGCCCCTCTGAGTAAATCATTGCTCTAATAACACACAATGCAACATCAAGTACTGTGTTACAAGCCAGCCATTAAGTTTACGCTGCTGCAGAAGACAGATAGAATGCGTTTCATTCTTCAGTGTGACAGTAATACAGAAAACACATTTCATTCTTCAATGTTACAGTAATACAGAAAACCAGAGATAGTATTTGTCTCAGCCTCTGTACAAGACAGATCTGGAAGCACTACCAGAGTATTTTCTGTGATGTTGTCCAACACTTTCGCAGAGCCAAACAATTACAATTTCTTGTCGTCAGCATCAAGTTCACCCCTCTCTGTTCTTACCACAGCTGCTGGAGTACAAATTAGCCTTTCAGAGATAAAGAAAGCAGAAACTAGAAAGTAAGCACCATGTCTCCTGTCTGACTAAAACCAGTGCAAGTCTATTCAGAAAAGAATCCAAGCCAGAAAGTAAATAGTTTGCTGCCTCACATACTTGCCCAGTAACTTCTTAAAGTGAAAGTTGACCCCAAAAGCCTTTCCAGCCCTGGCAAACTCCTCAGAAAATAATTCTCTCTGGAGTTAATCTGGTTCTTATGATGCAGAATTTAGCAAGTACAGGCTTCTCTCTCTGCAACTCCAACGCACTGCGATCATGTAACAGACCATTGTAAGAGATATTATCTTACTTTTGCAACAGAAAGCAGTGAATTTGAATCCTCCATGAAATGAACACCAAAAAGACACGTGATAGTACTAGAAACTGCAGTACTATTAAGCCTTTTGGACAAAGGTTTAGTGAGCTTCAGAGGACTCTGGGTAGAACCTATAGTCACTCCCAGGTCACTCCGCTCTTGCTGACAAGTAAGGATACGGCACTGGGAGACACCAACAAAGGATGGTAGGCAGTAATTGGAGCCCATCTAATTATAAAAGTCAGAGGCTGTATTTAGAGTAATTCATCTCCTTCCCCTGCCCCGTACTCTTTTCACTCAATGTATGAGACCTCTGCTCTCAATCAGCCTTCTCCTACAACCAAACATTTCTGATACTGCACAAAGGTGCCACAGCCCTTTGCTGAAGAGAAAAAAGGATGCCACCGACTGTGGGGAGGCAAGGCGGTGCCCAGCCTGCCTCCAAACCCATCACTCTCCTCGTTTCTGGACTGGAGAGTTCAGGCAAGCAGACGGCCCCAGCTGCAAGCAAGGGTCAGATGGAGTAACAAAAGCCAGAGAAAGCAATGAACGGAAGACGGCTGAGACACACCACACCGAGCAGTCCATGGCACATGACAGGCGCACCTAAAAGCTGGTATTATGCTACAGAATCGCACTCACAAAGCAATGCAGCATCAGTACCTCATCCACGAAGGGGCAAAAGGGGTCTTATGACAAAGTTATGTGAAGACAGAGATGTTAATTTGCTTTAGATGTCACACACTCTAAGGTATGGCTAATGGATACAAAATACCACGGCAAGTACAGTAGGATCAAAGTAAAGGGAAAATTTTAAGAGGACCTTTTTCTTGTTTAGTATTGGTAAAAACAACTATGGTGGACTCCTGCTCTTTAGTGCATCCTGCCTGAACGATCCAGCAACCCTCATGCTGTGTTCAGAAATTGTTCTTTTGAATGAAAGCTGGCCAAGAAGATGCAACTGTAAGGAGTGGGAAAAAAACCTGCTGAAGCTCACCCCATTCAGCATTTCCAGAATGTTGATGCTCACAGACACTGCTTTTATCAGGCTGTGCCTGGCAAAGCGTAGCAGAGCACCCCACACAATCACTGCTCCACCTGTCAATGTATTGAGATGCTTTCTCCTGCTTTTCTGAGCTAGATGCCCCAGTAACCTATACTGGGTTCTCCTGAAGGGAAGAGGTTGGGCAAACATCTGATGAGGAGAGGATGGTATTTGATCAGGTCCACAGTGCTGAACCCTCATGCAAACCCCATTTTCAGGATCCATTTTATTTTCTTTTGCTGTAAACCAGTACTGATCAGTAGAGAAACACTTAATACTAGGGATCAGAAATGCCCGAGATGGGAGGGCAGACAGGACAGCCTGAAAGAAGCCATTTGCAAATACGCTTTTGCCCCAGAACAACATTATCTGCCACAGCCAGCAGGAAAGAGGTTAATGCTAAGCCAGACTCCACAGCTGCAATGCTGTGGCATCCACAACCTGCTCCCCCTGACTGAAAGGACCAGAGAATTATGCTACAACACCCCTGAAAAGCAGGGCACATTTCAGGTATTTTGCTGAGAAGTCCTCAGCAGTTCCTAAAATTCTGCTGCAGTCTCCCTAAATATCCATGTTCCCAAATAAAGCCACTGGCGAGTGGATGCTCCTGATGCATACCACTGTGAAGTGCTCCCTCACACACGCCCTACAGGAATATTATGTGTGCTCACTGTCCTTTAGATGTATACACACTGTGCTGCCTCAGCTTCTGTATATAGCAGATCCAGACAACTGAACTTTATGGCTGCCAAGATCTTTTCTCTGGAAACAGTTACAGGAACAACACCCTCTCTCTTTTCTTTTCTTTCTCCTTGTCTTAAAGTTCCTTCTCTCCTTTACTTTTTCTCTCCTCTCTTTCCCTGTATTATCCACAAGTGTGTTAATTCAGCTTATGTTAGGTATCTCACTTGGTTCAGCAGTCTTTTCAGTATTTGTGGGCTTATACTTGGGAAAGGTGCTGGTTTTCATTATTTATTATTCATTATATGCACTCATACCAAATACATGCACGCTGTGCCCTGTAGAATTACCTTCACTCTCGCCTTTACATCCTTAAAAGAAATACAATGTTGAAGTGAACAAAGTCCACTTGTGAAGGAGATGTTTATCAATCAGATTTCAAAGACGTTCTAAAAGGGCATGTCTTGACTTCCTGAAATCCCACCCTCAGATAGGTCAAGTACGCCTAAATCATCTCCCACAGTTACCTAATCTCTTACGCTCCAATTTCAAAGCTTATTTATTTTTTCTTAGTTTTCCAGGTCTTCCCAAGAACATTAGCCTTCTTGTTCCAAGAGTCACCTGTGAATCATCACAAACCACTCTGGTCTGAGCATCCAAAACAGCACTCAGGCAGGTAGAAATGGGACATGAAGCGAAATCCTAAATCAACAGATCCAGTTGCCAGTTCTCCATCACTTAAACTAAATCTCTCATGTACGAAAAGCAGGACTGGCTCAGACCAACACTTCTTACCCCCCATCCTATTTTCCAGAAGTGCCAAATGCAGACACCTGGAGAATACAAAACCAAGATGTGATACTTCCCACTAGTTCTTTCCCTGGCTTTTTCAAACTGAGTGATGAGAAATGCCTGCTCTAAGTGAACCTTTAGCCATATTTTCCCTATTTTTCTAACTTCTGATCAATCCTATTAAAAAAAAAACAAACTATAAAGCAAGTATATTCAAGTCTTGGTCTTACATTTCCAACAGATGAGCTTTCAAAAGCAGAAATTCCTATTATTTGCTAAATTTATGACTTCACACTCCAGACTACAACACTTGAATTTACTCCCCCTGCAACTTCAAGTCTAACATTACCTGTTTTAGTGATACAACATCCCGGTCCTTCTCTGTACTGATGACACTTTTCAGTTTTGTGTCTTAAGCAAAGACCATCACGTTCCGTATTCCTGTCCCATGAGTACCAACAAAAATTTAAAATAAAAGCAGCCCCAGAACAAAGACTTTAGGGACTATGTGAAGAGTCTTACTTCTCCCAATAATTTCCCCTCACTTGATATTCTCCCATTTCACAGTCATGAAATTCAGCAGACATACTTAAAAATCTTTGCTGTGATATTTACAGTTTTATTGGCTTCTTTCTCTAGTACTCTAGAAATAAAGTTGTTACTGTCCTTTCCAGGACCTGTGGCAAAACTGTCTCACCACAGTGCCGCTAGCCCTGCAAGTAGGTTTCTAGCACACCAGGAGGTTTCTGCTATCGGTTCTACCCTGGGGTCTGTTACACATCCTGCCACAGTCAGAAAACCTCTGCAATCACCAATTACTACCTCCTTGTTGCTAGCGGTTGCATCCAGGTTCCTCTTGACCACTGCCAAATTAGACAAATCTGATGTAGGTGCACCATGCAAGTATATAAATCGGTGTCCTGATTCAATTCTACAGTGGACAAATGACAGTGAAGAATACTACTCAGTTCTCTGTGGCATTGCTACAGATCTAACACAGATAAACATCTCAATCTACTGCCATGATCAGGTTAAACACCTAAGGAGATCTTGTCTTACAACCAAGAAAAAAAAGAGGCCCTGAGCACACTGAGGTGGGGGGGGAGGCAGGGATTGGGTTTGTGGAGGTTTTCTGGTTTTATTTTTTGGTTTTATTTTGTTTTTAAATCAGACCAGTCTGATCTCATGACTTGGACAGAAATGTGACCCAAGTGACTTGTTTAGTCACAAAAATAGCCTGTAAGAGGGCTAAGAGTCAGGAACGCCAGTGGCAGACTGACAATTCACAAATTCCTACACTTCACAGAAATCCACCCACTTTGAGAGTCTGAACTATTACGCCTAATGTTTTTCTGATTTAGACTTTTAACTCTCCCAAGACTTACCTATTTACAGGCTTTGTGCACCACTGCATCTCTATGTTCTGCATTTTGAGTCTTCACACTGTAGTGTCTGGATGAATAATGAATTCCCATGCAAGTGTAAAATAGGACTTCATAGTTCACAGAACAGAAATTCTTAATAACGGGGAAACACAGAACATTTGTCAAAGGATGAAAAGCACAACTCAGTTTGGCTAGCTTCAGTCTCCATAAAGAAGCTCAACATAAACAAACTTGGCTAGTTTATACTTTAAAATACCTAATTGTCACTCAAGCTCTTTACAGAACACAGTTCTTGAGAAGTGTTATGATAATCAACTAGAAAAAGCACTGTCTAAAGCAACATTCACAGCCATAAAATGAAGAGACTATGCCAAAAGCTGCTCTGCTACCTGCGAGAAGATGACGTCCTAATTACAAGGAAACGGTCAAAAAGGTAACACAACTAGGTTGGAGATCATATTCCTTTCTAATGACCAGAGCAATTCAGAGCACTGCTACAAAACAAATTTTATGGCCTAAAGCCTCACTCACCTGGGTAAGTCAGTGTAGCTGATGATCTGGTATTACATATTTAAATAATTTAATATTTATTATTTATATTTACTATTACTCAACTACTAATTTATTTATAACGTATTTATAATACATTGTAATGTATTTAACATTACACTCTTTCAATACAGTTACCCCTTTTCCTGGAAGACAGTGATTACTACTGCAAGCAGGGGCTTTGTGGTTACTCACAGCTAATTCAAGCTCTTCAGTTTCTTTCCCTCCTTAAGTTTGGATTGCCTCCCACAGGAGCAGCAGTGGTCATTTAGCTTTATAACTCTCCTTGGCATCTTTCTCCTGAATTTGCTACTACTCTCACACTTTTGAACTCTTCTCCAAAGCCAAGCGAAATCCATTTCCTCCTTTGAAACAGAACACTTAATTGGATAAACAAGTGGCATGTTGTTCCTGTAGCTTAGCTAGCAATAAAATAAGAAACATGCATTTCTCTGTGTAAGGAGGAACCTGTACTTTTCTAACTTATTCCTTTTTTCTGGATGTTGGGACTGGGGTCCTAATCTTTGAAGAAACAGCAGTAGCTTCCGCTGTGCATTTTGATACAAAAAAGGTTATACGCACCTGTCATTTTTCGCAAGCATCTGCTACCAGGCTGTAATTTAATTAGATTATATAAAGATATATCAAAAACTGACAGTAAGTACTGAGACACTCTGAACTGACATGATATAAAAATCCGTCAAGAGAAGAAATATGGCTTCTCCTTTAGTTATGAGTTACTAGGAAAAAGACAACGGCTGTTGTAAAATGTGTAGGCAATGCAATTCAAATGCTTTGGTGTCATCTATAGACACAGCAAAGACTGTTTAATGCAGATTAAGATCTAATGAGGCCCTTTGAGGACAAAGACCAACAAAGGATATCCAGATGTCATGTGGAAAACAAAGCCAGAAAGAACTTATTTTTAAAAGAAATTGTCATGTCATGGCAGCAACTGCAGCCAATTCTTGTTTTCTGTACCATGCACAACAATTTTCAAAGAAAGGCACCTATATTAACAAGTAGATACAGCAAAAATACTCTGGATTGGTGAAAATCCATTACATACCCTATGCCATAAGAACATGGAAATGGGCAGACTGGATTAAAATAAAGATTTCTTAGACCCAGTAGCCTTCATCTGGCAGCAGTCAAGAGCAGTTTCTTACGGAAAGGCTGTAAGAACAGTACAAGGACAAAAGGACACAATCACTGACCGCCAGATGTTCTGGCAATCTTCCAGTTAGGGACTTCTCAAGTTAAAGGCTGCTTTCTCATGGCTTTACTGGAGCTTTCCTCCATCAGCTGCTAATGTGATCCATTTACTACTCTGCCATCCAAGATCATCTCATTGCCCACATATTTACCCACCTTCTAAGGTGAATTTAAAAAGTAGATTTCGTCTCACAGTTAGTAATTCTGAAATTTTATATGAATTCCTTTTGAAAAACACTTCATCTTGGTAATTTTTGTTTTTCGTTAAATAATGTAGCTTCTCTGCTATGGCTTTGTCTCCTTCAACCATTTCTTTTATTCTCAAACACACACTTGTCAACAGAATCTCAGGAAGGTTTCCTGATTCTGAGGTGTTTGAAAAAGTTCCCAATTCATGCACCTTTAAGCACAAGCCTTTCTTTAAGACCTTTTTTGCTTATCCACCATTTTTTTCAGTTATCTTAGCACCTTGTATGTTAATTTTCATTTTTCCCCCCACTTGAATATAATTACTGTATTTGCAAGAACAAAATTTTTTTTTCCCCTCTTACTTGCTTTTACTTCTTACTCTGTTTATTCCCACCAGGTTTTTATGTCTTCTTTTTTTAAGAATTAAGACAATAACCATGAATTATCACTTGTCTTGAGCTTCCAGGAAGATATCATTAAACAAGTCCCATACAACTTCAGTATTTCGACCTACCAGCTACTTCTTAACCCTTCATCATTTTTAAGCAGCTTCCCTTTTAGAAGTTAAGCACACCCACAGGGGACACACACTAGAGCTACAGGATTAGGAATCAGAGCTGGAAGCTCCAGCACAAGTTTATAGTTACAAAATATTGCTTGTAATTATGACAGATCTGAGAGTCCTAGTCTTTCATCCAGTACCTAATTATATTCAGCACAGCACAAACACACAGCACTACCCCTGACAGTCCCAGTGTGGAAAAGAAGTGATAACAAAGACTGAGAAGCACAACATTGTTTCCTTTTTTTTTCTTAATACTGAAATACAATGCATCTCTAACACAAGCACAGTTTCCTCTTCCTCTTTGTTTAGTGCACCTTAAAACGGCATAAAGACTGGTGAGGGCAAATACTATGTATTTAATACCTGTTTTTTACAAACATTTAAAGATACAAATAATCTTCCTTGTCAGAATAGGACCACAGGTTAAAGAGGTACTCACTGACAGCTGTTGTAGTAATGGCTAAGTTGGCCAAAGAAACTTAGCTAGCAGACAGCACAAATAAAATACTGCAATCTCAAGGGCAGTTCTACTTTGGCAGCTGGTTTATTATGCCATGCTGCACAGCTGGCAAGGGGGGGGAAAAAGTAACAACATGTCAGTGAGGCTGCAAAGAGCAGTTTTATTCCATTCATGATTCCATACTCCATTTAAGATGCTCAGGTACACAGCCATTGACTAAGAAGTGAAGCTACTGTGCCAGATTTAATTGCCAAGGTGAAACAGGGACTACACACAAGACATCGACTCCATCTGTGAGCACAATTCACTATGATTATTCACGAATCCCATTTGGAAGTCCTTTCTTCTGAGACATAAAATTTTCCCTTTCCTGAAGGAACAGCAGGTTGTAAACCTACACACTCGCCCCAGACAGGTCTCCAAATACTTTTTGCCTCATGCTCTCTGTGAGGCAGGCTGCTGGGGTCATTGGTTTTATTCTCCATATTGTTTCGCATTGCACCACAACCCAGCTTCCCTGTGTCTGACAGAGCCAATGCCAGCCAGCTCCAAGACAGACCCGCTGCTGGCCAAGGCTGAGCCCATCAGTGACCCTGGTAACGCCTCTGGGATAACATAGTTAGGAAGGGGAAAAAACCCTGCATAGCAGCATTTTGCAGCAGACAAGAGGAATGAGAATATGTGAGAGAAACAACTCTGCAGACACCATGGCCAGTGCAGAAGGAGGGGGAGGAGGTGCTCCAGGCTCCAGAGCAGATTCCCCTGCAGCCCGTGGAGCAGAGCATGGTGAGGCAGGCTGTGCCCCTGCAGCCCACGGAGTAGATCTCCACCTGCAGCCCACGGAGAACCCCACGCCGGAGCAGGGGGATGCCCGAAGGAGGCTGTGACCCAGTGGGGAGCCCATGCTGGAGCAGGCTGCTGGCAGGACCTGTGGAGAGAGGAGCCCATGCCAGAGCAGGGTTGCTGGCAGGGCTTGTGACCCCATGGGTGACCCACGCTAGAGCAGCTTGTGAAGAGCTGCAGCCCATGGGAAGGACTCACATTGGAGCAGCTCAGGGAGAACTGTCTCCTGTGGAGTGGACCCCACACTGGAGCAAGGGCAGAGAGTGAGGAGTCCTCCCCCCCTGAGGAGGAACAAACAGCAGAGACAATGTGTGATGAACTGACCATAACCCCCACTCCCAGTCCCCCTGCGCCACTCGAGGGGAGGAGGGAGAGAATTCAGGAGTGAGGTCAAACCTGGGAAGAAGGGAGGGGTGGGGGGAAGGTGTTTTAAGATTTGGTTTTGTTTCTCATTACCCCGCTCTGATTTGATTGGTAATAAACGAATTTCCCCAAGTCGAGCCTGTTTTGCCCATGACGGTAATTGGTGAGTGATCTCTCCCTGCCTTTATCTTGACTCACAACACTTTCCTTGTACTTTTTCTCCCCTGTCCAGCTTAGGAAGGGCAGTGACAGAGTGGCTTTGGTGGGCACCCAGCATCCAGCCAGGATAAACCATGACAAAGACTCAGCCCTATCTGTACTAAATAATATTTTTTTTTAGTGTCAAACTGGTATATATGACAACAGCTGAACTGCCATTTTCCAACGCAGTCCAGAGCAAGGGGCACACACCACATTACCTTCAGATGGAGGTGGAGACCAAAAGGTACAACCCATGTTCTGGCCTCCTCACCTTGCATGGCTGAAGCACATTCTGAGCATGCCAGACCAGCTGTAGTGGCCCACTCAGACAGCCTAACCTCAGCGGCCTCCTGTCTGATGCCACCCACACCCAGGCTGCCGCAGCAGCAGCACCAAGCACCAGCACGAGGGCAGGGGAGCATTACAGCTCCTTGCTGCTCCACACGGCTGCCCAAACAGATCCAGACGCTTAACTGGCTTCATGCAGCGCTCTTATATAGCAATGCACTGCAAGAACCAGGCGTGTGATGTCTACAGATGCTTGCTCAACCCTCTGGCCCTCATAAAAATTTCAAAACTTACAGCCCAGTAGCATATTCACGTCCTGAGCAGGAAGGACTCCATGCCATGGAATTATAAGCAAAGGAGTAGTGAAGGACAGTGACAGCTTATATTCACCAACCACTCTTACTCAAGCTCTTTCTTCACTCATCTGCCTGGCAGTGGGCAGAGTTGTGAGGGGTCAAAGCAGTCACAGTACTGAGACTATTTCAGAGTCAACAGCACCAAACTGGATTTTAACCTAAACGTACTCAAGTCTGCAGCTTCCCCATATGTGACTATTATTTACATCTCAAGACTTAGCCCCTTGAAGTTCCTGACAGTACTGACAGCATAATGAAAATACTGTCTTCTAACACCAGTTACTACATTGTCTGGGGAACCACGGTATACGTGACCTAGAAAAAAACGGATGATTTCTGGCTTTTTTAAATGTTATTGCTACAGAGCAGTAGTTCTAGAGAACTGTGTAGACACAATTTTCTTTCACTTAAAGGACCCGAGGAAAAAAAAAATAGCATAAACTTAGGAAATTATGTGCCATGCTTGTTTGTTTTCAATTTAAGATGATGTTTCTGATGATAAACATTCCCAGATAACAATATTCCTCTGCCAATCTCACAAATACGGATTTGACTCATTGGAGAATGCAAAAATTATTCGCAATTAATAGATTGCCACAGTTGCGCAAATCATAAACACTAATTATGCAACACTCACAACAGACACTACAAATATTTGCATGGATGCGCTACAATATCATGTCTGTAATTCAACACTGTTGGAAATTAAGCCCAAAAGAAAATTCTAGTGGTTCAGCTGCCCCCACAGTAACAGGCATCTAATCAGGGACTAATTAAACAAAATTTCTGAGATGGGAGGAACTGCTTGGGATTTGTTGTTAGACTACCTGGCGTTGAGAAGTATAAAGCTGATGATTTTTCCTACTGATTCCCACCCCCCCCTTCAAAAAAACCTGCAGACTGAGATCAACTAAAACAATGTAATGAACAAACTGGGAGAATTTTTTTCCAATAATTTCCATAATTCCAAAACAAAAACTGTTTGCTAGCTTTCATTTTAGGAATTATATAAAATCACATATTGGGAGGCAAAATCCTAAACAAAAATGTAGTTTCAGATCCCGCTAAAGTTCCAGTTGAAATTATTCTACGTGAGCATTTCAGGAAAAGGGGGGTGGGGATGTTTTGTTTATTTTGTTCAGTGACAAAACTCTCCAAATTAAATGTAGATGATCTGAAGTTACTAAAAATAATTATTCATAATATACTTTTTGCCAGAGACATTTTTCTCAAGTGGTACACATGAACTGAAGTGCAATGGACTTCAGTAAGGGTGAAATACTACCTACAATGTTGTTCCAGCTCCATAAGTATCCACCAAGGAGATTCATAGTAATAGAAATTATTTATATTTCTCTTGCTAACACAGAAGGCATGTAAATTCTTAACAGAGGAGTTTCTGCAAAAAGAAAATAAATTACATGGCAACTGGAGTTTTGCCAAAAAACAAACATGCTTTGTCCCCCAACACCTAATCCACTACTTGCTTGATCTAATCATAAAGACAGTGGACCTGACTAGATCTTGATATATCTATTTAGTAAACTCAAACTTGGAGAAAACATGAGGGAACAGAAAATGAAGGTGAAAACCACAGGCACCAAAAATGAAAAAAAAAAAAAATTTCCTTGAACTATTTCCATTAAGCTCCAGAGCTACGGCCATTTTAACAGTGTTGCAAAACAACATCAAGAAATTTTTCTTCACATCAACTTTCCTTGTGTTTGCACAAAAAATAGTTGAGAATCTGTTATACAGTTATTACAAGGCTGTGAGAAGTTATTCAGGAGGGTAAGGATAACAGATGACCAACAAACTTCAGAACTGCTGACAGCCTGAGCTGCTGGACAAGAAGAAGGAAGATGTAATTCACTGCAGATTAATGAAAATTGATAACGCATAGCATGGTGGAGGGTAAAAGAAATAATCCCAACTTTGGTGTGTTAAAATGTCCGGCTCTGACCTACATGCTACTGGGCAGAAATAGGAATCTGAGCTGCCATTTTCATGGAAAATAAATTTGGAACTACAGAACAAGCCCATCCCAACAGCTGTCCAAAAAGGCTGTATCAGGTGTTTGGAATTTCCAGGAAACAAAAAAATAATGAAGATTACACTATGCCACCGAGTAAAGCATGTCAGACACTGTGCTCAGTGTTTGACTGCTGTTTCCTGCAAGACAATAGCTTCAAGAAGCATCAAATGAAGCTATAAAAAGCTAGTGCAAAACAAAAGAAGATACTTCTAAATTAATTTTAAGTGTCATAATTCATAGTAAAGATTCATGTTTCTAGCAGCAGGGGACTCAGGGGAGACCAAGAAAGTATGTGAAAGACTAATCCATCAATAGATTCTCAACAAAGAAAACATACCCACGTCAAGAAATTGGATGAACTGAAAACAGAAGCAAGGATGAACAAAGGGGACACATCCTGCTGCCCTGTTCTTACTCTTCCCTAGATATTTACTTAGTCATTGTTGGACAGAGTATGCTGGATAAAATATTCACCCTATCCACAGTCTCCATTCTTACGATTTTGAGCAGATTTGGTCCATGACTGTTCCACTTAGGGAAACAAGGTAGAGTTAATGTTGCATCCAAATAAGTTTGGACTGAGCATTTAGAATTGTCTTTGTTTTAAATATGTACATAAAAATGGAAAAAGAATGGAATTTGAACAAAAGAAAACATCAAATTAAAAACAGTGTCTGCATGAGCCTTTACTGTGAGTTAGTGTGAGCTACAACCACAATGGATTTAGATCTACTCTTGGGATTTCCATGCATTAACAAGCCTAGGCTGTTTATTAGGGACTTGCTCTTTGCCATGACAACTGGAATGCACATGGATTGTTTAAACATAGGCATTGTTTAGCCAAGACAATCAGCTTTTTTTGTGACTACTTATTCATTTATTTTTAAAGCTTGCCATTTCAGATAAGTCTTTCTCCAGAGCACGCCCTGGAGCCAGTGTGTATGTAAAGCACATAAATAACCCAGCCTAAATCACGGAATACTTAAATTCTGTTGCAATTTACAAATGGGTCGGGAAAGTCCATTGTTAAGCACCAGTTGCTGGAAAAGCCCAGTATTTGGCCATGGCTTCAAAATACATACAACAGCGCTTGGAAATACATAGAACAGCACAGAAGCCTTCTCAGCACACAGCATGGAGCTTAAACCAAGAGCTTCAGCTGTAGTGTAGCTATTCTGCAATGACAGAGGTACATCTATATATACAGATTTGCGCATGTGTGTTTGTGCCTGATATATGTGTATATATAACTGCCCTGATGCTGACATTGCTCAGGGACTGCAGCTGCTCCTTTCTGACAGGCAAAGAGAACTGAAGAGGCAGGACCTGATCTTCAGGCTGCTGGTTTTCAGCTGGTGCCAGAAGCCAGGCTCACACAGCTGCTGTAAAAGCACCACTAGCCCACATATCCTCTTAAGTGCAACCAGTAGACACAAGACTATTTGGGTCTGTTGTTTATGTCACCCATTGTGGTTCATCACCGAACATCCTGCCAATATTTGACTGCTCAGAAGAGGAGCAAGTCAGGCTTTTCTTGGTAATTTTCTTTTTTTGACCAGGTAGAAAATAAGGCATGCAACTGCAAGATTTGGCCCTGTTAATGTCACATGATGTGCATCACTGACTGGGTATGTAGGATAGTTTCAGTTCTTCCTCTCTCACTGCTCATTATTAATGATTACGTACAAAGCATGTGCTGCGATGGGCAGCAGGTACAGCACGTTGTTAATATGGCAACCACTGCAAACAATTCTATTTACTTCCAAGCTGGACCCTTCCTTTCAGCATCATGCAAATGGATTAAAAAAAAGAAAAAGTTCTATGAACAGCAGAACTATCAAAACCTTGTTTCCCTAGAGATTTGCTTCTCACATGTACTCCATTTCCTCACTTAAAAGTCATTTTCTCCAATCTCTCCTGAATCCTCCAGGACTCCTCTCACTTTCAGCTGAGCCACAGGTAGCACTGCACCCTGCCCAGTAACAACCTACAGTTGTGCTCAGCCACTGGTCAACCTGTATGTGTTCATTCACCATTTCACTGATCAAAAGTTCTCACCTTTGCCTGCAAAATTTCTAAGAACTTTATGGCTTTGATACCTCCATTTCTCTTTCAGATTGGGCTGACCTTGGCCAGCAACTTCCAAAGGTACTAGAAGAAACAAAGAACAAACCATCTTACAAACCTCACATTACGAAGAATCAACGCAAAATAGATGTTATGTATTTTTTTACTTCTGGGTTCTGAACCTTTAGACTGAAGTTACAATCCCACAGTTTCCCCTCGGTAAACGAGACACTTTTTACAAAAAACACCACAGCCATGAAATCATGAGTGAAGACTTTCAGAAAAAAACAAAACAAAACACACGAACACATACATAGAAGATTCATTAAAAAGATTCATGGAACCTGGAAATGTAATTGACAGCTCTGTACACTAACAATATTCCTAAGTAATTAGCAAATAAGTAGGTACAGATTTAAACAAGAGAAGAAGATTTCTTAAAACTGTACAAAAAGGAGTCTGTCTTTCTTATTCTCAAAAAATAATTATCTCAAAGGAGCATTCTAATCCTGGGTACTCCATTCAAATCAGTTCATACTGACTAATCCTTACTTTAACCTGCCCCATGAATGACTGTTCCACTGAAACGTTAACAACTACATTCTAAAAACTCCAGCCATACCCAGCTTCTGGGTTAACAACTTCATGCTGGTTAAAGGTGACAAGGCCAAGACCAGGAGCCACAGACACAGCCGGATTCTCATGTATTGAGATCACTCATGAGATTCATTTGACCTGTCAATTAGAGTATTATTGTAGACAAAAGACTGGGGGAAGGGAGCTGGCAGATGGATGGTTGAAGTACATACACAAAGGGATGGATGTTGAAGTACTGCAGCACATACTAGTCAAAGTTTGACTGATTAATCTGTTTGAGGGAAAAAAACACAAACACCAAAACAAACAAAAAAACACCACCACACACCCTATCTTTGGATCATCTTCCAAAAAAACGCAAAACCAAAACCACACATCCCAGCCACAACACTAGTCAAGCAAGGAGAATATGCAGGTATTTATTATTATATGAAGAAAACACGCAAACCAAGCACGACATAGAACAGATGCACAGGGAACACTGTATTTACTTTCAGTGTAGATTTTTCTCCTCAGCATTTTCCATACTACTGCGTAAGAGAAGAAACGTACAGCAGATACACAACAGAGTTACTTAGCAGATCTTTCCTTCTATACACGTGCCAGCACAAGCCAAATCGTACCATTTAGACTTAGGAAGCTCTACTATGTTCAACCATGCAGCAATTCCCATCCCCAAGGAAAAGGCTGGCAGCTTGCTTTCATGCCTGGCATTCTGCAAACACCTTATTCCTACATTTTCGTTCCAGCAGATTATCACTAGCTGGACAAACTGCGTCCAGCTGCTGTGGAGGTGTCACTGACACCTAAGTAAGAAGACATAGATGGCAGATAGGGCCATCTGCCACTCTTTCAACCACAAGCAGAATCCACCAAGTACTATACAGCAGAGAAATGGCAAACAAACGAGTTACAGACTCCCTTAGAGCAAGCAAGGAGAGATAAGTGAAGCGGAAGAGACCCCGGAAGCAGAACTTGTGTATTTCTCTCCCAGTACCCTTGCTCTCAGAACAGAATTAATTCATTTGAGGTAGCACTACAGGAATACACTCCAATTCATCTCTTAAAAATAACAGCCACCAAACCAGCATGTGTGTCCAAATGTGTTCTGGTGCTGTACAATTCCATGTCAGGGACCAGTGCTGAATCCAGTTTTAGGTGCTCGCAAGTGCAACTGAAGAAAAGGTTACAGCTCCTCTTTCCTTAAGTGTATTTCTGTACTACTACACACTTAGCCATTTAAAATAATAAAAAACCATTTCCATTTGAAGAGAAACAATATTGTTGGCCGCAGGTACACCACACAGGATTAGAAATGTGGTCATTTTTCTGGCTATAGGAACGAATTGTGTAGAACAGTAGATTTGTGGAGTTGTGGTAACCACCTTAAACAACAGGTTAACAAGCAAATTGTTAATAACCAACCAATCTCACAATCTGGGAGATATAGAAGTAGATAAAAATCCCTATTATAAGCTTAGGAATGCATTTTGCTCTTCCATTACTTTAGAACAAAATATTATAAAAGTATTTTGAAGTAAAGATTCCTTTATCCCTAAATATCGTCCAAGGAAAACACCAAGCACTCCAACATCCTGATGCAGGCTTTCCATATCCATAGGAGAGGAAAGTCTAAACAGCAGTATTAGACCACTTCCACAGAGCACACTACTACTGAAGTACTATTATGGTACCTGCATGGAACTGTTCAACCTGGGACAGATGACAAGATGGTAACATGTGGGTCAGCATGGAAAAGGTATCTCCCACTAACTAGCAAAGCTTCTTGGCATGTAGCAGAACAGAGATCATGCTGAATTCCCCAAAACTGAAGCAAGTCTGCAACAGAAAAAATGCCAGTGGTAAATTTTACGCTACACTGAATGGACCAGATTAAGAATACAGGTGACACTGCATAACTACCAGAGCGCATTCTTAGGCTTCAAATAATGGTGATATCTTGCAATAAGGAGAACAGTTACATTCGAGCAGAATTCAGCCACCATTCTGCTTTTCAGTGACAAACTTGCCACATGTGTCTGGGCAGACAGATGCGCCCAGAGAGGTCCCACCTGGACTATCTACCACCAGCTGCCATACAAAGAGAAACGGTCATACAGCCACCAATTAAATGTTCACAGAGGGCTGCCCTGACTGTGGTTGGGCACAGCGGGAAGAACTGAGGTGGGGGAGACCTTCCAAAAATCCTGGGCACAGACAGCAGACTTGATCCAGTTTTCCACAGATTGCCAGGGTATGGAGCATACACCAGGTTTGGTGTCTACGTCCATCACTGCTAAGAAACTGCAGTGTTCTGCAGTACCTGGAATTTGGGAGGGGAAATATATAAACAAACTGTGCTTCATGACTTTCTACTGCATTGCTGTTGCCTGGGCAGCAGACGACAACAGCACTTCTTGTAAACGCTGATGCCCATCAGGACAGAGACAACCCTTTGACCAGCTGGAGACAGCCAAAGCATGACCTGTCCATTGCACTACGCAAGGCCCAGTATGGCCAGGAGCTTTCCAGGTACATCTACACAGATCATTCTCAATTTTCATACTAACGTCCTTTCATTCTTTTGCCATTTCCATGCTAATGCTTGCACAGCCTTTGAAGATAAAAGTATTACCAGAAGCAACTGTCAATTGACAACTCCACACTGTAAACAAGTGTCAAGGAAACAAAGCCTTAATGATGCTATGTCATCTAAAAATACTATAAACAATGTCTGTGTTACTGATGAATAAAAGAGGGCTTTGTTCCTAATGAAGAGGACAGACTATCCGAGAAGAATTCACTTCCCAGCTCTATAGGACTTGGTGCATAAACCTAGAGTTTTTATTCAACTTCACTGAGCTTTGTTCCCTCCCAGCCCTACTGAGGTGACAAGCTGACACTACTGCTGCGACACACAGGATCTCAGGACTAACACGCAACTGAGAAATAAGGCATTAGTATTTGGAAAAGCTCATTACAATGCGCTGTGGAAACATAAAGCATTATTAGAAGTGTGACACAAATAGCCTACCAAGACAAATCCAAATATTATTTCCACTGAGACAGAAACAAAACTATTTTCTCCCTTTACTTCCTCTTTGAAATTTTCCTGTATCTAAGAGACTTCATGTCTGCTCTCCTCCCAAATGCCACAGTTTGATCCGTTCCTGGTGTTCCAGCAGCGACTTCCTCTCCAGGATTCCCTCCTCCAACTGTGACCCAAAACAAACAGCGAGGTCTGCGCCACTCTTCCCATGTTAACAAAGCCTCACGCATTATTCTACAAGACCCAGAAGTGCAAAAGACTTAACTCGACAACTGATTCAGAGAAGAAGACACAGAGCTTACAGCATCATGTTCTTCAAGCTGTTAAGAAGGTCATGTCCTATATAGCATGAAAGGGAAACAAGGTTATCACATGGTGTTAGAAAAAAATTTATTAAAAAAAAAAAACAAACAAAACCAAACAATTTAGTTCCTCCAGATCTCTGCTAGTTTGTCCTCTCTATCCTCTTGTCCGATTCTGCCCAGGTCTCTTTATGAACACAGCCATTGGCTTCCAAATATATATCTAAAACTAAAGACGTATTTTTAAAAACGAAAAATGTCATACAATGACTGTCCCCCCCGTTCTTATATCTCAAATCTGTCACTGTTATCCCCCTTGCATTCCATTTTGGGAACATAGAAACACACATGAAAATGAAATTTGTAAGACATCGGCGTACTTTCATTTTCAAAACAACTAAGGAAATGCTGCAATTCCTAAGTATGATGACATTCTAGTTGCAAAAGCAACAAACATACTGTCAATCTGGAGAAGAATTGATGGCAAAAAGCTGTCTCCCATGTTTTGAAAGTGTCACTTTTCTTTTTCCGCCATGTGTCAATATGATTTAGTCAAACAGGTGCCCCTCTGAAAACCACGTCTTTTCAGCACCATCCATTTGATTTTCATACAAGAAATTTCATTCTGAAGAGTGTCACAAATAAGAAAGAACAGTTAGAGTTATTTCTGCCACATAAGCGATGCCCGTGTAATGCCAATGGAAGCAGAAACATATTTCAAAGTAAAAACACAAGGGAGATGAAAATCCACTTCTAGGTTTTCTACACTTTCAGTGCTGTGTGTGATTGATCTTTATGACAGAACAAAATCTACAACACACATCTTTGTTTTGTTCTTATACACCGCTATTGCCCTGGTAATTCAGGAACTTTCAAATATGAACCAAATAGACTTCACATGAGATGAAGTCCTTCCGGAAAGAGGACTAAAATGAAGATTCCCCTGCCACAGGTATCTTTAGGCCACTTTTTTTGACCAACCTCAAGCCAAAATTTTCAGGGAGGCTCTTGGTTTGTGCGGTTTGAGCACATCAGCACCCTGCCAGCTCACAGCAGTGGGCTGAGGAGCTCAGTTTTATTTGGACCCATTTGCCAATGTATGCAGTCAGTGCGGTCCTGACCCAGGCTGTCACGGGAGGGGACCTGTGCAGCAGTTACTGCTGCCAAAGCATATTCTGGGAAGCTGGCACCTTTCAACCGCACTGTTTTGTTACCTTCCTTTTCTTCCCACCTCAGCTCCAAGGATCCTTACCAGCTCGCCCTGTGGAATTCATTACTTCATATAGCTCTTTTTTATGAAGTAGTTTAGAGTTAATCTCCTACAGTAAACAAACTTACAACTTCTCCTCATGGGATAGGTTTCTTGTACCTCAAGTAATTTGCTCTACTTCCACGGTGTTTATGTATTCTCAGCTCTCCTTCCCTCCCTCATAAGAAAAAACAGAAAAATTTGTTTCAATGGAGAAACACAACATACCTCCGGAAGAAAAAAAAAAAAGGAAAAAAGGAAAATAGAAAAAAGCAGAAATGAACATGGTGCTGAAGAGTAAAAACTGGGGATGTCCAGGACGGAAATAATTTACCATTAGCTCAGGAAGCAGCAGACCACCACAAACAGTTTCAGAAGCAAGAGGTTTGTATTCTGAAAAGCAGATTGCTTTTCTCAATGCTGGAAAAACAATTAATTAATAAATGTTTTCATATGACACTGGATCTTCTGGAAAACCTTCAGGGGAAAGGCAGGCTACACCAGCTTTCCCCAGTTTGTGGCACTCAGAGGAATTAAGAGATTAAGACCCAACTCTTACTGCAACTTCTTCAGAGCAGTGACTTCTGGACTTCAAAAATCATCACATCAAAATCACCATGTTTTTCCTCAGAGGTCACTTTCAACCTGAACTGATTTATGATTCTGTATTTTCAAGGTTTCAGTTTGGGATAGGAGGGGAAACCAAACCACAGCAATTTTCCGACACAAGTGTTTTGTCAAAAAGAAAGAATTCCCAAACCTGTATTCTAGCATTGTTTCACAAACTTCCAAAGCAAAGTAAACCTCAAAAAATTTGTAACCCAAATGAAAGGATTGCTTTGAAGCATATTACTAAGTTGAATTTAAAATGTAATTTGGTTATTATTTTCAATCCTTGTGGCAGACTAAATACTTCAGAAGGCGTAATGAAGACATAGCACCTCGTTTTCAAGTTCTCATCCTAATGAAAGCCAACATTCTGATAAAGCACAAGATAAACAAATCAAAGGAACTACTTCTATCATCATATCTCGATCACTGACCCTGTATGACCATAAAGTGTTTCAGGCACATTTTGATAAATTTGTCCCTGCTGGAAGAATTACTTTTAAAATCCCTGTGGGACTGAAGCTTGTGACCACAAGAAACAATCTGTTTCTCCAGGCAACAGGCCAAAAGTGGTATCAGTACTCCTGTAAGATTACAAAGTTTCCAATTTCATCTACATCACAGCAGTCTTCAAGTTACTTTTCATACATTGCCAGGATACTTCTGTAACCCACTGGTTTTCCAAAGCTTCTGAAATCTCCATACTTCTCCATAGCAAGGAACATACCTCAATACTGCAGGCTGGCAGCGAAAGGATATACTTTACAGACACTCACCATGGTGTTGAGTTCAGGCTCAAGAGGGAAACATGAGTCTCTGGCCTGTTACAGACTGAGATGTGTTGTCCAAAAGGCATCAGTACAGTGCTCCACGCACTTTCAAATACTATCATTTGTCACTCAAGGATGGAAGTGCTAGAGCACATGCAGGCGGCACACACTTCATCACCTCTGCCTGCACACTCCACAAACACTCTGTATTTTGCCTCTCACAGACTACATGTGCCACTTGACACAGCTCCCTAGAGTATTCCCTTCACATTCAGACAGTTTGCCTCTTCTTCTACTCCCTGACAAGAAGCGTTAAGCCTTATCTTCTAGAACTAGACACCTAAGCTATGGTAGCGCTAAAAAACAGCACAGCAAAAATAAGGTTTCCACCACCTTGTCTCAGTCTCAACCACAGGCTATCAAGAAATGTAAGACTTCAAACTCTAGCCTTAGAAGTGCTCTTTGGAATGACAGATGTCTAGAGGTGGTTCTGGTCTGAATTTTAAGCTCAGGCTAAAGTTGCATCTACCCTAACATTTATTTCTGAATTGTAGTGCAATTCTCAAGCTAATGTCCTAATTTTCCCAACCTACCATTAGCCGGTTTGATTTGCAGAGCAGTTTCAGTGCACCTGAGCTACATTCTGTTTAGAAGAAACTAAAACAGAAGCTCACATCCAGATACATAGCAAAGGCACTCCAACTACTAATGGGATCATAGAATCATAGAATCACACAATCATTTAAGTTGGAAAACATGTTTCAGATCATTGACTCCAACCGTAAACCTAGCACTGCCAAGTCCACCACTAAACTGTGTCTCTAAGTGCCACATCTACATGTCTTTTAAGTACCTCCAGGAATGGTGACTGCACCACTAGGCAGCCTGTTCCAGTGCTTGACAACCCTTTCAGTGAAGAAATTTTCTCTAATACCAAACTTAAACCTCTCCCTGCACAACGTGAGGCCATTTCCTCTCATCCTATCACTTGTTACTCAAAAGCGATCAAAGCAATGACTAGATATTTGGATGGCTTCAAGCCTTACAAATGATAGAGATGTGCAGTCCAGACCACCAGAAAAAAAACACTCGTGAAAAGTAAACCACAAGGGACCTCAGCACCAACTTTTGATCTTCTGATTCTCCCTTCCAAAAACTGCAAATAACATCCATAGTGTCAAACCAATTCTTTCAGAGCATTATGTTTGTAAGGTATCAGACTGGCTCATCCAGTTTCAGACACATTCATAAACCAATGCTCTAGCTCAGTTCTAACAACACCAAAATTAGTCTAGAACCCCAGCAAAGGTCACATCACTTACCAGGCCACTGCAAGTGCTGATCGCTGCTGTCCCACTCCCAGAACCTGGCTGCAACACTGTGCCAATGAAGTGACAAGGAACTCCTGAGCGAGTTGCAATCTTCGCACTGGTGTGGTTGCCATGTCTTCTTTCTACTACGTAGTTATGGGAAAGAAACCCCACATGGACAGTCAAGTTAAAAAACAGATCCTTCTCCTCATGGCTAATTTTGTAATATACCTCATTCTCCTTTTTGCTGAGATCTTTCTTCTTCCTCGTGTTCGAGATGTGATGGTGTAAATTATATGAAAGAAAATGCCCACTTGCATCTACTCTTGCTGGATCAACCACGTGGTATTCTGGCAATGTCTTGACAAATTGGTCTGAGCAGAAGAGGGAGAAAAAAAGAAGAAAAACTACGGTGAGTGCTAGCCTGTTCAGCTCTCAGATGATCTAAAGGAAAACGCAAAAGTGACTGCAATTCACTCCATCCTACCAGCACAAAGGCAGGCAGTGCACTACAATCCTCATTTGGGCTTTCTACTCTCCCACTATAACACTCAATTTAGCAGCTAAACATTCTTCTTTTCAAATATTTTGTCACCATTCATACAAAAGACTGTCACACACACACAACCCTCCCCACCCCACAAGAGCTGGGAACCCGCTCTGTCCTAGGTCCCCAGCAGACAATGCTCTGACTGAGGAGACCATCCTCATACATCCAAAAAGCTGACCACCTGAAACAGGAGACAGAGCCTTACGAATACACATGGGTGAAGAGAACCCTACTAATTGGCTTGATTGCTGTAGCAATAGCACCTCAGTAGCATCAGCTTTAGCAGATGTTGCAGCAGTGGAGGGAATCTTAAAGAAGGGTTTGAAGGTGAATGAACTAACCGTGCCTTTTGCATAAGGGGTTCCAACAAGGATAACACTGGACATCTTATCACTTGCCAGGATCTAGCAGGGGAAGAAAGTATTACTGGCATTCTTGGCTCCTGCTGTGATACAGAATAAACAACACCTGTTTCCATTTTTTTAAATAAATTAGTGTAAAACTAAAAAGCCCCAAGCAAATAACATAAATCCACTTCAAGCACAGTCCCTAAGAACTCATCCCCTAAGGGCCAGATCTTCTGCTGGCATATTTGACTTCAGCCCAAGAAGTCACAGTCTGAACATATTTCATCAAAAAGAAATTGTTAGGATACAGATCATTCCAGTTCCTCTTTCCCCTGGGCTATCCTTCATTCCCAAAGTCCCAGCCACTTATGAATGAGGTGTAAACACTTCATGTATTAATTAAGCTGGTTAAAAAAGCAATTAGCCTGCTCCAGGTACTTCCAGAGGGAGTTACTCCTCCCTCGGACTGGTAAGGCAATCCTTCTAGAGATAATTCTCTCTCCACTGCCTGCACCTTCAAAGCCACAGAGGATAAATCATGCCCAGACAGATAGCTGTCTGGATTCATCCCCTTCAGGAAGGAACATACCTTCTTCGTCCTCATTAGCTGCTCTATGAGACATGGCTGCTTGTGTTTCCTTAGGCCATGGACCCCTCAGACATGTGCACTGAAACACTTGCAATTAAAAAAACCACCCAAACAAAACATCCAAAAACACCACTTCCCAGCACATATACAAAACTACATGAGAAATCTGGCCTTGTCTCAGTAGCATCTTTATTTCGGAAGCAAACTTCTTCTCATACACAACAGATTTCTTTGTACACAAGCCTTCCCACCAGCCTACAATGACTTCGTGCCTTTGCAGGACAAGACACAGCAGTAAGCTTTTAGATCTCCACAGTGGCAGGTCTTGACGACATGGAGACTAACAAGTACCATGAGTTCTCAGATGCATCTCCTGCCCTTGTCCATGTAAGCATGGTGGGGACTGAGACACTGAAAACTCAGTCTACACCTTTGCGCCTGCGGTTCGCACAGCCTACAGATTGTACAAAAGGTGACAGCTGCCTAACAATTCAGCATCTGAAGATAAACCAAGGTCCCCCTTCCTCACACTCCAGAGTGAAGCAAAAAATGGGTGGGGAGAAGACAGGGGAAACACCCAGAAATATGGCTTACCTTATGAATTATAAGACTTCTAGGAAGTCCCACATCCCGTACTGTGCTAGCAAAGACAGGCTAACAGAGAAGGCTGCAAGACCAGGCCCCCATTTCTACAGTTTTCACCACAACTCATGAAATAATCAAATTAAATGTCTGAAGCAAAACTTACTCATTTGCTGTCACTGTGACATTTGCCTCTGCTTGATGTCTTGAGCTTAATTTGCTGTGGCTTAACTGCTAAGATCCGTGCAAGACCAAAGACTTGCAGTGTTGCACTTCAAACTATTCAAGAAAGTTTTTTTATTTCATCACTACAGTAATCGGTGCGTGGAGGTTAAGGCAAATTACACATCATCATCACTAAAAGCGAAAATAATGTCAAACCATCTGGTGGCAACGGGATTATCAAAGCAGAGCACTCTGACTTCTTCCACCCACTCTTTCAATACTCATTTCTGAAAGGTAGTCACTGGTGAGGGGAATTATGCTGCAATAATAACATACTGTACTATAACTGCAGAAATGAATTATTAAGAAGTTTTCAAAAGACCAGAAGGAATAAGATGACAACACAACAAAGTTTAACAAGATGATGAGGCTAAAGACATTTCTGCAAGTAATCATTATCAGTTTTGTCTAGACTGCTGGGTAGATATTAGCTAAGGCCATCCTACCAATAACAATTTACTGAGCTCCACATTAAGCCTGACATACTGCTTGACCCTTCTAGCTGGACAAGAGTCCAAAACCTAGACAGGAGGTACGATTTTGGTGACACCTTTCTGCCCTTCTAGGAAAAAATAACACTCATCTAGAAGGGAGGGGGAACAAACAGAATAACTTAATGCATGTAGCCCACACTTCACAAGAATAAGGGTTGTATTCTTCAACACTGACTGCCTCAATTTTCCTAAAGTAATACTTCATTCATATTAAAACACCACAGGTTCCCATAAAACTTTGTGCCAGCAAGCATTTAATGGACGGAATCTATCCCAGTGCCACTGACAAGCCTTGGGGCTGGCATGCCATGGCATCCCACTTGGCCACCTAGAATTCCCTCCGCTTCAGGGAAGCTCTGCCTGTTGAGTGGGACTGCTCAGGATTTATAGGCCAGGAAAGGAAAGACTTCCCTGGTCAGCTTGTGTAGCTCCACAGAATGCTCCACAACCACTGCCTGAGCTTGCCGGCTTGCATCAGTGCCATGAGCAAGACCAAAACATCCCGATGAGCAGGACATGCTCCAGTCAGGACTCTGCCTTGTAATCACTGTGTTTGGACAGGCCCTTATGGGCACACTGGACAAGCAAGATTCAGGCCCTTCACGCTTGTTTGACAAGTCTAAGAATTGTTTAAGTTGTTGGAGAAACCTACCCTGCAGACCTTATTCTCCTTATTCTGCATCACTGGAAACATCTGATAATATTCAAAACCACTGCTGTCTGCTCTGCTCCTCTGTGGATTCAAATCCACCACACATGGCGGAGAACTGCCTACACTAAAACAGCTGTACACAAAGTAAATAAACTAGGATAAAGAGAAAAAGACACATGGTCTGTCACACATGACAGGAAATGCACAATTTCTTTTAGACAGATAACATGTTTTCTTGACAAAATCCCTTTAAAATGTGACACATCATCATTTGCCATTGTTTCACCTCCATCTTTCTAGTTCAGCTACATCTGCTTCTCAGACCCTCTGGCTCCTTTTCAAATGACTCCTTGGGATAGGAAATAGCATTGCTCATCTCCGGTAGAAGCATTTTCCCAAGCCAAAGAAAGGCTTCGTACCCAGGAAACACCCGGAGCTGCGAAGCCCCACTGCAGGGAGCAGGTCTTCAACATGCAGCAAGGGCATGCTTAACTGTCCCATCCACCACGCTCGTCGTGGATGTGGAGTGAGCACAACGCTTAACAGCTATGCAAGACACAGATTTTAGTCCTTCGCACTTCTTGCTGCATTCAGTCTCCCTCTGCAAAACATTAGCCAAATTTTGAACTGACCCTTTACACAAAGCTATTTGCAAACTCTCGGAAAAGCCTAGGTTTTTCATGCCTAGAAAGTTAATTAATTCTATTTCCGTTTCCAAATGCCTGACAATTACACAGTTACTCTGTGCTAATGCAGCCACGCCTGTTCTGCCCCATGTAGAGTCACAGAAATGCAACGACTGTTCGCATTTAGTTTAAATAATCCAGCAGGAACTAACTTCAGGGTAATTGTTCACTCCTCAGACAGCTTGCCTAACTACTTTTCCTTCCCACGATCTCTGAGAGAAGATTTTCTCCTCTGTGCTCAAGCTCTGCCACCGACACCACCGCAGCCGTTGATTGCATCAGGAAGTTTTTCAGAAGACAAGTTTTGTCTTCCTACACTTTCGGGTCTTCTACCACCAGGCAGACTCTTCCAGCTAATCACAATTTTTCTCTCGCAGGCGCCGCTTCTCTGATTTTCCTTGCAACAGCCAACAAGATAAAATTCCCGAGTTATGCTCCCCCAGCACGGCGTACAGCCCGTATAAACTGGCGGAACAAAGTTAATTCACCCAAGGGAGCAGCCTCAAGAAGACTACACTCCTAGGTGAAGCCTTACTCCTAGACCCACCGCGCTCACCGAGTATGAACAACCCACAGTGGGTTTTGCACCCTGGTAACACCATCAGTTTGTGCTGCTGCAGCAGAGAAGCGATCATTTGTTTAAAAAAAACCCAACAAAACAACAAGGAAACTATCAGGACGGTAAACTTTTTCAGCCTGGTAGTGCGAGAGGATTCTGGTGTTCAGCCAGACGCCTCTCAGCGAGGAAGACGAGCAAAGAGCAGGGTCCGGCAGTGCCTTCACCTGCGCAGCTCAACCCACAGAGCTCCCCAGGACAGCCGGACGGCGCAGCCGGGGCTCGGCGCTCCCGCCGCGGACCCTCGGCAGCCCGGAGCGGCCGGAGCGGGGACGGCGGGGGGCCGAGGCGGCGGAGCCGTG
>Ga0065711_1003130_pt1 | contig 52726 bp, 28 predicted proteins | sample Hoacrofraction12_FD_59098 | JGI IMG/M metagenome (GOLD analysis project Ga0065711, IMG submission 59098) | Hoatzin crop microbial communities from Cojedes, Venezuela - Epithelial fraction 12 v2 (version 2) | ecosystem: Host-associated > Birds > Digestive system > Esophagus > Crop | place... | reverse complement strand
GGGGGGGGGGGGGGAGAGAGAAGCTATCATGATTATGAAATAAAATATATACAGTAAATTTTGAATTAACTACATAACAGTTGAATCTTATTTGAAATATAACTTAAAGAGCTCAACAACAAATCTACAATGAAGAGCTAATTAAGTGACTCTGTGTACCTCTGTCATTTTTCCTAGCTTTCCTAGTAAAATAAATGTAATTTTCAATTTTGTCATATACAAACATGAAATTTTAATCAACTGATGCCTCATAAGGCACTATCTAATTGTGTTTTTCCTTGACTGTTAATTATACTTTTAATATTTTTCTTTCCCTGCTACTGACAGTGGTTCAAAGCACTGTTCTGACTTTCGTGTGCCTGCCTTCAAGATTTCCTGCTTCACTGATAAGGACTGATGGAAAAGGAATATTGCACCTTTAAGCTAAATGCCTTTTGCGTGTTAACAAGCACATACTCTACAGACACAGGATTTATAAAATTGCACACTCAGACTGGTAACTTTTCCTCCCCACTCCACCCTTCTGCTCTGGTTATGTGGGCTAGTATCCTCTCCTTGCGTGATCAAAACAAAAAGGAAAAGCACGACAGATAATCCCTGAATACCCAGCCTTTAAATATGCAGGAGCCTTACGCACGCAGAAGCAAGTTAGGTATATGCATGTATTATCCAAACTGGAGGTGTGGAAGCAACAGAGATCAAACCCTCTCACCCCCAACCAACTTCAAACTCCTTTTCTAGAAGCAGAAATTTAGCATTTTAAAGGGAGACTTTTTCCAGCTTTTGGGCGGAAAATAAGTAAGCAAACTTCAGGTATAATTTGTGGTCATTCTAAAGCGCTGATATAAGGAGGCTGTCGCTTTTCATGTTTCTCTAATGAGCCGTTGACTTACAAAGGCCATAAGGTACGCGCACGTCTCTTCTATTTGTACCTACGATCTTTATGCCAGATTTTGAGAGACAGAAAAGAGAAAATAAGATTTTGAGAGACAGAAAAGAGAAAATAATCACTATTTAGCTCTCCCATATTAAAGCAATGTTTTTCAAGCTGTCAGGCAAAACTCATCTAACAAATATATTGTACCTACTATATTATTGTTACATCAGCCAACACAACTTTTATAGAAATAAATTCTACATTTAAATATAAAACTCATCACTTCCCTAAGCGTGTTGTTAGAAGGCAATGTACCATAAAAAATGCATAGAATGGAAAACAGTATTACCAGACTCATGTGATCATTCAGTTCAGTACACTGGTCTAAAAAAGAGATTTTTGTGTACAGGAACTGGCATTCATCTGCACAATTTCAACAGCAATCTCACGGCATACCCTCCTAGAACACCTACTAATAAATACAACATATTCAGCCTGACCTGCACCAGCAGAAGCATACTTGTGTGTGCAAGTGATGTGCTAAGCAACGATAACCTAAAGCTGTCTTCCTCCTGAAGAATTGCTCAAGGGAGCAAGTCAGAAACATGAGTGCATGCTCGCTGAGCTCCGACACGTAGAGCCCCCACGGCCCCCCTATTCTCTCTGTACCCTGCTGGACCCCCAGCCCAAATGCCCCTCCCACATCTCTTTCAAATATTTGCTGTGTAGTCTTTGAAGGAAGTGGGGTTTTAAATATTATATTGTGATGGAAAAAAATGAAAGTGTAAAGAGTCTGAACAGCTATTAGACAAGTTAGAAAGAACTTCAGATTCATTTTATAGTCCTGGGCAACTGGCAGCAGGTGGCCCTGACTGAGCAGGGTGTTTGGACCAGATGATCTCCAGAGGTCCCTTCCAACCTCAAACATGCTATGATTCAAGCTCAAAACTTTTAAACTCATCTCAAGGTATGATCTGATTTGGGATTTCTGAAGGTTCGTAAATGGTAATATGCACAGTACTTACATATCTACCACAATTAATTGCACTTGCCTCACAAAGATACATGAGAAAAATATTTCACAGAAAAGATCCTCCCCCTGCCCCCACCAAAGAAAATCCCTGCTTACATCAGTTTTTAGATCAGCATTACTTAATTTCAATGCATGCCAACACTAGGACAAGTTTCATATACAACAAGGGAAAAAAATGCCGTTGAACTCAAGTGACAGATTTATAAGTTGGAATAATTATTTTTCCCCTCTGCAGAGGTCTAGTATTTCATCAAACAAACGAAGAAAAAAACAGAAACTTTGTTTTACTCCCTAAAGAAGCCTTTTTTCTTCAACTGAAGATAATTTAAAATGTTATCTTTTATATGGACTAATAACATGGATTTCATGGATCCAGAAGTAATCATCCACTACCCATGGTAAAATTAACTAGCAGGTGTGACCAACTTACAACACTACTCCAAAGCAAATTTTTTTCTAGAAGCCACACCTCTAGGCTTTCCAAACACCCTCTGAAATGAAAAGTAGCTGAAAGCACCTGTATTGTTTGGGCCAAAGCCGACCCTGACAGAAGTCGCTGTGACATTCATTCCCCTCAAGACTACCACAACACTTCTAACCTCTGCCTCTGGCTGCCTGTGGCCAGCAGTGCACTTGGACTGTGTTTGCCTCTATGCCTTTCACATACAAATACTCTTCATATGCTTATACAAGAAAAAAATTCTATTATTTTGTTCCTTTCTAAACATGTTATTTCCATGTTTCCCACAACTTATTGAGAGGAAAAAAAACAAGAATCTCTATGGCACCAAGAACTGCAATAAAAATAATAAAAACACTGCTCATTCACTTATGAAAACAACAGATCTACCGAATAGATGTCAAAATATGAAATAAAATTCTTTAAAGTAAAAATTCTATCTATCGTGTTCCTTTGGGCTACCATTTTTTTCTATATTGTCACCAGAGATGGATGGGGGCACAGAGGGGAATAATAGGTAAACAGCTTCAAGAGTGTGCAGAGTAAAAAGGAAATATTAGTACAAAATATAGAAAAAAGGTTATAGTTATTCACATTGACAGTGAAATTCCATTCATGCTTGGAGTTGCTGTTGTTTGACTACCGTTAACCAAAAAATGGTCTTGTAAAGTGATTGCCCATTATGTAACGAAATTATGTGAGCCATGCTTTGTATTTACTAGAAAGCAAATTCCTGTCAGTTCTTTAGCTAGCAGTAGAGCTACACGAAGCACAATGACGAACTCATCTTCTAATTTTCAGTGAAGTAAATTAACCACAGGTAAGAACAGAGTCTCAGTCACAATATTTCATTTTCCAATATTATAGAAGCCAGGTTTGCTAATTGCCCCAGAAATCAGATGAAATCACATTTAAATGAATAGTTAAATATACTAAAATTCACTCCTTCTCCACCTCTCTCAGAGGAATAAAAAAAAAAAAAGACGACAAAAAATCTACTTCAATGTGGTAATTCCAGAAAAAGAAGCAATAGCTATTTAACCATCTTGTAGAACTTCATGATAAGTACAAAAAGTTCATGGATTATGGACAACTAAAGCACTGTCACACCAAATAATGCCGTACAAGATTGTTAATTCCATACTGTCACAGAATAATGTAAGTTTGCCTTACACATCTGCACACAAAGCTACAGAAGAAACGCACAGGGGTTCAAACCCCGACCTGTACTAGAACACACTTGCTTATAAAAGTACGCAAACGACCAGGAGTAACACACAACGATAACGAACAGGCTAGTGCTTAAAGTACCCGTGACAACAGTAACCTTGCTCAGAGGGATGAACTCTAGGTCTAGAGTTTACATGGAAAATTGCCACTTTATTCATACTGCTTTAAACATAGCTGCATCTTGCCTCACAAGCTGGCTTTGTTATGTATCATTTCTGTAAGATCTGTAGGTGTTTGGGGTTTTTTTAATCCAAGACTTTATTTTAGTATTAATCATCCCTCAAGCTGCACACAAAAAAACCCACAAGAATAGGTTGTAACAGACTCCTTCCCACCTCTGACAGCGCCAGGATAAAGCCACTGGCTGCATCGTGACATCCAACAGCAGAGGATGAAGTAGCGTGCAGGGCTGACCGATGGCAGTTTATGGCGGAGGCAGTGCTGAAATCCATTTTTCTCTTTTTTTACGATCCAAGCAAACAAAAAATTCACAAGCCTTGTATTAACACATGTATAGAGACATTACCAAAAAGATACTACTTGAAACGTAACAAGCATTATTTTACTATGGGGATGATAAATAAGTTCTAATTTCAAATGGAGTAAATTTTGAAACACTTCAACTAACGTGCACTACTAAAAACAGAGAAGAAAATGAGCCCCATAATTCTCTGCAAGTTTATTCCACTTGTCAGCTTTCATTCACAACAGAATTAAATCAAAGTTGTCAGTAAGCTTCTCATTGTGCAACTAAGTAGTTAGTAAAACAACTACTGTTTCTATTTTCTCAACTATAAAAAAAATGCTAGTTTAAATTCTCGAGTTTCTCTTGTGCAAGTACTTAATTCTCTTTAGAACAAGATCAAACTATTGTTCCTGACCCTCATATGCCTTATAATAGCATTAATCATGCTAAATTCTTTTGGTGCTCATGTGGATATAATGTAATTATAACAAATTCCTGAAGATAATTTCTTATTCCCATTGGTCTTTGAGGCAAATCAAAAATGCACTTAATTTCTATAAATTAAAACATGCTGTAAAACTTCTTTTTGGTAAAATAAAGGTTAAAAACTAAAGAATAAATATCATTAAGGAAGAGTAAAAATTATTAAACTAAAAGTGATATGTAATCAAATCAATTAATTTCTAACATATTTTTCTGTTACCCAAAGCAATAAAAATCTTCAGACTACTGTCTTGAATGCAGTTTATCCCCCTATTAAAAAAGACTTCTCTTTAAAGCACATAAATCTGCAAAATATTCTGTATGTGCACTTGAGGCTATTCCCAAAACACCACCTGATACCTGGAATCCAACAATAGTTACATCCTAATAAAATGTTGGCAGATAGAATTCTAGTTTTTGAATTCACTAGATGCTGTTTTAAAAATGCTGTTGGGAGGGTGTTTTTGGGAAAAAAAAAAAAAAAAAAGGTTGATTATCAATTGAACTTGTCTGCCAGGAGTGCAATTACTGGCCTTCATATATGAAATTGCTGAATGAGATTCTGCATATGCACAAGCCACAAAATACCCATTAGGTCAAACCACACAATATTTGGAGAACAAGATTCTTTATCAGTAGATTATAATTTTAAGAGTCCTCCTTTTTTGTTGTTAGTGTAACACAAAACCACAGATTTACAGTATGATCTCATTTAGAATATATATCTTTGAAAACAGAGGCGAGACAATCAGACACAGAGCTTTCACACTCAAATAATATAAAGAAAATCTAGCAAGTGCATAACTTTAAGCTAGAAATGGAAGAAAAAAAATGTGAAAAAAATAATTTGAAATGTCAGGAAAATGAAAGAACTCATTGCTTTCGGATTTCTTATAGCTTGGAAAAAAAATTAATTACCATGACCTGCAATATCAATTGTCCAGAAAATTTAGATTTATGAATTTAATTGTTTTAAAAAATAGAAAATTTGTTGCTCCTATATATGCCTTTAATACGATCTTCTTCCTCTTAGAAATAAGGTCTACTGGACATCACTAGGAACAGACAGAATTTTAGGAACAGACCAAGGGTGATTTCAGATCAGGAAACACACAAACGAAATAGCTCTCCGAGTATGTTTCACACAGTGGAGGTCCAACATAGTCTAGTTCGAAATCTAAAACAAGTGATTCGATTTTCCTGCGTGTTGAGCAATGTCCATGAAAATTGAACTTCACTCAGTTCCTAAGTAGCAGTGTTTCATTATCTTTTTTAAATCCTGCCCCGATCCCCCCGTTACACTCCCTTTCATATTGCCCATATTGTATCTCATACCACATAACAGATTAATTCGGTAAATAGTTTTAAACTTAACTGGCTGACGCAATGTAAGTATTCATGCTTTCATGAAAAGAAAAATTCTCTTCATGAGAAATGGCTGATCATTGGTTAAGATTTAGGATTAAAGAGAAGGGGTGAAATGAAAGAAAAAACAAGCTTTAAGGCTATAAACTTTCCAGCAGCTAGAATTATGATTTCCACTGTTTCCATGACACAAATCAGAGAGAGTGCCCCTTCCTGCTCACACCCTGTGAATATTGCTGCAGCAGAGTGAATAATTATAAACATTTCCCTTTGTACAGTATGACTTTGTTGGTAACAGCAACTACAGCAAGGCTCTTGCTCAGAAATCAGATAGTTACGTGGCAATCCTGTATTTATTTTAATAAGATGCAATTGGAAAAACTGTGGATGCTGGTGCAGCCTCTAATGTGTCAATACCACTTCATTTTCACCTTTGAGCACAAGTAACATAGATGCTGCCATAAAAGGTTTTCACAATATCGCGTGCAGTGCAGGGCAGCCTGAGGCCAAGCGACAAAATCTACCCCGTGTGTTTTCAGACACTAAAAACAAACTAAAGACAGTCATCTTCTCCAAGGAAAAACATAGCAAAACGACTACATACACAGAAACATGGATGTGCTTAAGCTAACCACCCCCCCGCCAAATAAAGCAAAATAAAAATCAGATTGTCTCTGTACTAAGTAGTGAATCTATAAACTGCTTTCCACGAAAGTCATAGGGTTGCCCTTTGTAAAACCAACAGCTTTGTAAAGAAAATGTAAGTGACAATAAGAGCAGCTTAATAAACCTTTGCTTCCTTTCCAGCTCTCCACAGATCAGGCAACGGGAATTCCCTCTACCTACCACTTCATTTGTGAAAAGCTGAAGAGCAAAATCCAGTAATGAAGCCTGGAGTCTCCCTACTCCCTGACCTCTCGCTCCCCAGCCCGATTCCCTCTAACATGTTTCCAGTTATTTGAAACGGAAAGATGCACAAACCTCAGCAATGCATTCACCACTCCTCATTCTAGAATTAGGGGCCATTATTCATCCCTGGTTCCTTATTTCTCTGCTATTTAGTTCATCGCCTTGCTGTTGCTATGGGTGGGGAGGGTGGGAGGGCAGCGGGGGAGGCAGAGGAAGGTATTACTAAGTTCCCAGACCTCCTTAAACTGCTCAGAGCAGCATGGCTAATCTGACCACGCAATATTCAGAACAAGTGCTCATACAGGGAACCTTCCCCTTTGTTTAAAAAAAGCAAAACAAAACAAAAAGCCCCTTCCCCCCAGCCACCTTCCATGCACATTAAAAGCATTTCTATTCCATATGGTGCCTTTTTTTCCCCCCCCTCCTTTCCATACGCCTCCCTATTTCATGACCCACTCCAACAGCAGCAGTCTCTTTCAAGGGGCCTGAACCGGCTGGTATTTCTGCACATACAAATAACCACGCAGAAGCATCATCTTCATGTATGTAATCGGACTGCTCACGTGTGGAAAGTTCCTGAGGTGTCTAAGGATCGTATAGCCCTGCACAAAGACATTAAAAAGCAAAATAAAAATAAGTAGTCTCTGGCCATTAGATACTTAGGATTGAATAGACAGGTACGGTTGCTCTTTGTGTGGCATTATCTTCTCCCAGCAAGCCTTCGCTCCTCTGCAGTAGGTCTTGTGGCCACGCTTTGACCAGCTGATGAGGCTACGCTCACACTAAGTGGGCTGTTGCTGCCAAAACACCGAAAACCACAGTGTCTCACCTGCGTGAGAGCAACTCACCTGCCCCAGCGAGCAACTGCGGACAGCCCAGACTTGATGTGCTGTGTTTGCTGTTCCCTGGAATGTGACGTACAGTACACCAATGCTGGCTGGCTCAGAGAGGGAGTATTTTAATATCATACAAAAACGTTTACACAATTGTCACCATTTTTGCCTTCCATTTTCTGAGTGACATTAAAATAAAAAAAAAGGAAGGAAAAAAGAGCAGTGGTTCTTTACAAGCAACAAAAAAGAAACACCATTTCATATCTGTCTGGGGGTTTTACTTAATACCCATTTGTTCACACAGTACTGCTTGCAAAAAAATATTTGTTTGATATAAAGGACATTGAATAATTTATGCAATATTTAATAATGCAGTAAACCAGGGAGAGTTCAGCAAGACAGACATGGCACTCTACACTATTTGCCTTGCCTGCCTCTCTTTTCCAAATAAACCCCCACACTTAAAGACCATTAGCACACGCAATATAACAAAAAAGAAATACTGTCTAATTTGGAAATTAAACAAAGCATCTGGTTCTAGTTCACAGGCTAAAACATCAGCTTTCCTAGTCATGTATTTTTAATAAATGTAAAATAAAGGCTTCAGCAACAAAATCTAAATTAATGGAACGGGATTTATATCAGCTTCTAGTCCGTTCCATTTGAGTCCAGAAGCCATATGAACTAAGTCGCAGTAGAGTATTAGTGTGATAAATGACTAATGGTTCTTCAGCATGCTGCACAGGGTATCTTGAAAGCAAATACATTTTAGAATACCAATAACTGCATCAAGCCAAGTACAAAGCTTTCACAACATATTACGGGTTTCCTGACTTTTCATTCTTTAAACAGCCATGATATACATAAGCAATATATCAACTTCTAGGGCATTTTACTTTGTTTTCTGGCTTTCTTTAAAGCATTTAATATACCTTTTACTCATTCCTTAACTCCAAGTTTTCCCTGCTTTGACATCTCCAAGTAAAATATATAAGAACTCTGATTTCAAGAGATGTTATTTTTCTCAGTGAGAGAAGCAGGAAGAACTCTGTATTTATAGATACATGCTTAGAATACTACATAATGTTACAAAGAAGATCTCAATGTCTTTCTCCTCTTTTCAGATTGACAAAATATTTTTGATGAGCCATATAGCAAGACCTGACTTTTAGACTCTATGACAGCTAAGTAGGGTTTAAGATCTCTGGATGTGAAAAGCCAAAACTTATAAATCTAGGTTTTGAAAATTTTTGTCTCCTCCAAATCATAACACTATATTTAGTATGCTGAATTAACTCTACATAGTCCATAGATTACAGTTTTCCTTTGGAACTGTGCACTTTATTGTTTAAGAACAAAATGTTTTCAGAAACTATCATGATCTTCCAGGTTTCCCCAATTCATTATAAATAGTTTGCTGCTATTTTTTTTCCTTAAAACAGATTGTTTAGCACCTACAAACCATTCATATAAAAAAATGGGCTACAGTCTTTAAATTACATTATTTTGCACTGTATAAAAACCAAAATAAATTTCTTACAGAAAATCATCCCACCAATGAATATACATGTTTATATTCCATATTTATTCTTATAAACACTGACTTTAGAGCTACAAAAAAACTGAAAGTTTACAACTTTCATTTCACCATCAGCATCAGGATCCAAAGGAGGCAGTTTTCACTTCTCTTGCACCCATGTGAAAAAAATCAATCTTTCTGATCCCACACCTGAGCTAAAGTATGCCCCTCTATTTGGCAACAGGCTTGTTCGCCATGAGAATTCCTAATGCAAGTTATGTTTAATTGCAAACGATAACATGCATTGTATGCCTAGATATCGCTTCAGACCAGATTTACCCATTTGCTATGTAATGGATTAAGTCATTTCAAAATTTTCTTTTCCCTGACAGAGTTATTGTTTTAATCAATTTGGAAGTAGTTCACTGCTTTGGTAACTCAAGTGTCCTCTTGTGCCGCACAATGACTCAGCGATGTTGGCTTCAGGGAACTTAAAAATCTCACTTCTGCTAGAAGCAGGCTATTGTTGGTGCTTTTGTCAGTCTCCACTTCAGCTCTTATACTTCCAGAATTTTTGTGCACTCACTGAGCAATGTAACGATGTAAATAATGCCCGTAACAAGAGGCCATTAATAATCAGCTCCAGACTTTACCAAAGGGAGATCACCAGAGATTAATCATTGTGCTAATTAATCTATCAGTATTGTACAAAGTACCAAAGCAAAGCAAATGCTTTTTCAGTTGTTGTGCTTAAAAATTGTTATAAAGTTCATGTTCATCAATGTAGTTATGAGCTGCTAAAGGCAGGTGAAATAGCCTCCCAAGTAGAATTTCTGCAAAACAAACAAGTATGTGAAGCTGCTTAAGGATTTTGTTTGTATCTAAAAAAGCTTTATCATTGCAATTCATTCTGCTATTTACTGAGGAGATGGAACCCGCTGGTATTCAACTGAAAAGCCCAATCATTAGGCTAAATTTCATGTTTGTCTACCTAGTGCCACTTTGCCATTCTGCAATCTGTATGTTTAAGAGCATGGAGGGCGCGCAAAGGAGAAAGCGAAGGGCTGGAGGGCAGAGAAGATTTTTTTCAGGCCTGAAAGGAAGATCATTTTGTGGGAAGACAAGCGCATATATCGCCTTGTTTCATCCAGAATCCTAGCAGCCAGCTTGAATAGCAAGTTAAAGCCTGCAGATGGCCTCTTCCATTTTCAGTAAAAGGCAGGGGAGGAGGGAGATGCAGAGCGGGTAGCTGCTGAGGCATAGCTAATCTGAGAGGACAGTTCATGCTTATTATAGACCCATTGCTGATAATAAAATCTGAATCAAACTGCCGACTGAAATCCACTTGAGACTCTCTGCTTCTTTAATTTTTAAAGTTATGGAAGAACTTGACACTGAGGTGGATCAAATATCACTAGTTTGCGTGCAAATACTTACTTAAGCAATCCAGCGTGCCCCAATCTGTGCAAAAATTTCAGGTGAGCACCATGAAACAGCAACTAATTATGATGTTCCATTACCCCTTTTCTAACTGTCACAATTGGCCCTAAGTGGTCATGGCTGATTTATTTCAATTAGTTTTCACAGGCTTAGAGTTATGACAAATTTATGTTTTGGCTGCAGTAAATTGGTAGCAATCACGAAACCACCACAACATCAAAACAGAAGGGAGTGCCCCTGCTCACAAGGAGGCCGCTCAAATCCCTGGGCTGGGAGCAGGGCGGTGAGGTTCGGGAAAAAACCACTCCATCTTCTCCCGGGTGTTTCCTGAGCTTTTAAGTAGGAGACTGGGAACAAATGTGCCTCCTCTAGATGGCACTAGAAAAAGAAGGTTGTGCTCAAGAGCTCTAGCAAAGAGCAGTTCTTTCGATGCAGAATATTTATCTGTTTTTTTGCCTTTCTGTCTCACCCGTACAGTGATCGCACATAAAAAGCAGCTGTCCACAATGCAGTTTATGTGGGCTATGTCTAAAACGATCATATTAGGAAGTACATCTGAAAAGCATGAATTGGTATTACAGCAAACTATTCCCATTTGGGCCAGTAAGAGAGGAAAAATTGGATTTCAGTCTACCCACAGGTTCAAATACAAGTTCAGATTCAGATGTAAACAAATTTCTTTCTGAATTCAAAGAGACTGAATCTGACTTCTTGTCTTTTTAAATAACATCTTAGCTATAAAAAAAAGCCTCACGTTCACGTTTTTCAATATAAGCATAAATTTCAACAGCCTGAAATATTTTGTATAAGCATTAACCTCAACAGCTTGTGAGGTAAATTCAGATGACTGAAATTTACCAATCTTTCATAAATCAAAACACCTTGCTTTCTTCCCACAGTTGACTTAAATTCATAAATCTTCTGGTTAGTAACTCTTTCCTTCTTTAGTTCTCTCTTTTTATAGCATGAAGGGGGAAAAAAGTCCTATCGAACTTAAAAAAAGCTGTGATATTAAACACTAGTAAGCTAGGAAATCTATTATGATGCAGTCTCATGATGTGATTATATTGATTTTCTGCAAAATATGCAAGCACATACACTATAAACATTGTCATAATTTAAACTACTGTATGATAACTTTCATAGTGATACATTGAAATTACAGCTATATAGAATCTTTGCTATATCCAGAACCAGTACAGGTAAAAGCATGGTTTATTTTTTGCACATTGGGCGCCTATTTCAAAAACACCCACATACCTCAAATTACCTCACAAGCTCATTGTTACAATATATGGTCAAGAAGAATATCCGTTTTCTCAAAACATTACATTTCTGTTTAGTAGTACAGCTGGTTGAATATCTTTTGACAAAACAGTTTTCCATTTTAAAAACACAAGCTCTTCATACAGATGAAAGTTTTCAGGAATGCAGCTATTCTAAAGAGATTTTTCACTGAAAGAATAAAACATCTTTGTTGCTTTATATTTTTAAAATTAATACTTTGTTGAGATACGTACATATAGGAATGGTATGAAAAATCAAGATTTAGTTTTGAATTAGAAAGCATTAAAAGCAGTGTTGCACTAAAAAAACATATTTCAGCAATCACTCATTTTTATTCTTACAGAAAAGCAATTCTTACCCTTTTCTACATCTATTTGTAGTAACAGAGGAATTACGAGACTTAAATTGTGGAGAAAAAATTATACCCATAGTGACAAAATATTTTTAAAAGTAAAAATTAATCCCTAAAACAAAGTGCCTGCGTCTCTTTGATTTTTCAGTAGACAAATCCTTTAATTTTATCAGGGTTATACAATATTTTCTTAATTTTTCTTAAAAATCAATTGAAATATATCGATAATCAACTCGACCTAAAGCTTCTAAAACTTCCACTACCCCATGACTGAGACCGAGGAGAAAGTGATGATTCTAAAAGCGTATACTCTTTTATTCAAAGAAGATCTTACAACGGAGAAACAGACATTCTGATGTAATCTTAGATATAACAACTAGGTATCAGTTCCTTTCCAGGTAGGCCACATTCTAAAACCATTAGCTCTATGAAAAAGGAATACTGACCTTCACGAGGTAATGTGCAACACTTCATTTTGGAGTTTGTTTAAATATTACTTATCAATATATTTCCATCTGGAAAGAATATTTTCCAGAAGTTTAAAGAAACAGATGGGACAGTACTTGAGAATAAAACATCAGACTGCTTCCTTTCCTAAGGCTCTGAAGGAGTTCTCTGGTCCACATCAGCACAATATGTTCCTCACAATAGCAGTCCATATTCACACTTCAAAGTTTCTCTTTGTTAATAGTGATAAGAATGTAATTCTTTTGTAATTTTTTGTTCTACCTTTAACTACAAATTAAACTTACGACCAAAAGATATTTCTAATAAATACTTTCCTGTAACTTAGCCCTCAGTGAAGATACAGTCATTCAGGAAGGAAGAGCATCACAAAAAATTTTTAGATGTTGTCAAAGAAAAAAAAAAAGTATTTTGTCAATGAAGACATCAGTCCAACATTTTTTTCACTGCCACCCCAAAGAACTTAATAATTGAAGCGGGTAGTTTCTAAGACATGGAAAACATTTCAAGATCTTCTAGCATGCAGGTACATAAATTCGTATCTTGTGAGAAGATACTTCAGCATTTTCACATATTGAAAGATGACAAAATAAATGTTTCTGTTAAATGGAAACTGTTTCTGCACAGAAGAAAAAAAATACTGAAAACTTTTATTATACAGCCATCAAGATCAAACACTGACTTGCATATTGTACAATTTTCAGCACATACAACATATGAACCAGGCAATTAGCTGAAAGCAGAAGGCCGATTTTGTCTTCTATTTGCTAACAGAAAAGTGTCCCCTGAAGTCAACAATGACATCAACATCTTTAAGTAGTATACAGCTAAACTGGTAAACATGCAAATACAAGATGTTTTATGTTTTCAAGTATTCTTATTTCCCAACTACCAAAGCATTTTTGACAATTCATTGTTTCAGTGGTTGCAGTGCAAAAAATATGCCCTTTCCAAGAAAAAATAGAGTTCTAGGATCCAGATCACTAAAATGAGACCTTTCAGTTGGAAGAGATGTTGTGGGTGAACCTGAGTAAAAAATCATATAATTTCTTGTCACAGCCCAGTAATGTTTATGAATGGTTCTAAATACAGTAGACTCTGTCACTTCTACAGCAGCCATTTTCTCAGTCTCTGTATTGTGATGGAATATTACCTTACAGTCACTGTGATTAATGTTAGGATACAGTTCATCCAACTTAAAATTCATCAGCAACAACTAGAAAAACCTTAGAGTACGTGTAGCCTGCATGTCCTCTCTACTGAGCCATCAGAACCTAAACACATGGAAAGAGTATTTACTATAAATATACGCAGAAAACATCCCTTTTAAACACCAAAATCCGAAGGTAGAGGGCAATTTTTTTTTTTTGTAATCACTTCTGTATGTACACTAAACTATTGTATCCACACATCTTCATGTTATCTTGTGTTTCACTGGCCTTGGAAGCCGTTTGTAAAGAAATCAAAGATCCTTTGCTTTTTAGAACTGCTGTATTTATGCAAACTACTGTTATTGCTCAAGGAAATAAAACAGCTGTCAGCAAAGCAAGGTCCAGCCCAGTCACTCAGAAATCCCCTGAGAAAGTGAGTACTCACAGTATTTCCCCTTGATCCTGGTTTTTTGCTTCTTTATGGCCTGGCTCTTCAAACATGGAGTAGTTTTAGTATGAGATCTACGAGAATATCCATCTCTGCAAGGATTTCATTTGCTTTTTGTGGTTATTGAAGTCTCCATCTTGATTCACTTCCAAAAATTCCAGGCAATCTTCTCACATTTTTTTTCTCCAGTTTTACTGTTATTTTATGGTCTCTTCCTCAGCTCAGGACTTCCCAACAACAGAGAACAACATAAGCCCACAGAAACTGGATTTTTCTGCTTTTATAGGCTGTTGATCTTCAGTGAAAATTTCTAGTGTGATCTGGTAAAGTTTCTGCCAAAGAACTTCAGGGTCTGCCAGAAACTAACCTACCTCCATGTTTAAAAACTTTGTGCTGCATGCATTCCTTACTCACTCTTTCGAATAAAATATTCTGGTCCCTTTATGGCATATTTTGCTGTTTGCGTAGTCATTAATGGACCTTACTGGACACTTGATCAGTTTTCCTTATGACCTATTTGCTCATCTGTTTCTACAACTGCAGAAACGGTGGTCTGGGATATAATATGTTTTGACAGGAAGTTTCAAACATCTCAGTCTCAAACATTCACAAAGTTACACCCAGGATTTCTAATTCAATGCAGCCTTAGGAAAATACTAAAGTGGAAACAAATCGAGCAATGCAAAGAGATTTATTAAAAGACTAGGTTTCTTCAGGCTGAATTCTAAACTGAAACCAAAGCTTTAATCAACCCTTAATTACATAACTTAATGCACCACAGAAGTTAAATTCAGCTACTCAATTAAGAGAAAGTATAAGTAAACACGGCTTCGTTTCTAAGTAGAAAAATATCACAGGGAGGCCACCACTCCATTCAACAGCCTTCCAGACTCCATACAAATAAAAATATTTTGCCAGGACTGTTTTACTTTCCGGTAACATAACTAAACTTTTGAGTTTCAGCATCGTTACCTGCAACTATCATGCTAGGTCTTTTAAGGGCATAACCCTGGGAGGACAGACAATTCGTATAAGGACAGATTACCAACCCAAGAAGGTAGTCTCAATGAAATGAAGTTGATAAGCCTGTAGGATATCAACTCAAAATGAAATGCTCATGTGTTCTTGAAAAGAGGTTTTGAGTTACAGGATTTGTTAAGCCCAAAGAACACACCCCAAAAAGACATTTCCAGTCACTGAGTAGATTAACAAATTGCTTGGTCAATTTTATATGTTGATTTCAAGAGAACACAAAGCATAAGCTCCAGAAATAGTTTAATCTATGTTTTGCTTTATGAAATACTTCTCAAGAAGAAAAGATAAATGTGAATTTTCAAAGAAGTGTAGGATATCCAAGGTATTCCAAATACAAACTTTATATTCAGTAACACTTAGGTAAGTTCTCAGAGAGTCTTTCCAGCAGTTCGCAGTTCATCTTTAATACAGAGATTTACACCAGCAAAAAATTGTTCCCTGGAGTACTTCAGCACTTACAGTATCTCCAAAAACTGCTTCCTCTACAAGTATTGAGTAAAGAGTCAAAAAATTAAGTCCTAAGGTAATTTTATGTTTTAATGCATCTTCCAGGCTTTGAGTTTCAACTGTCATTCTTGACTTTGGTACTAGATCTTGAAAATAGGTTTGGGAGAATGGAGAAAGAGAGAGCGATATCAGCATCCTAAGGAGTAAAAGAAATAGTCTTTTAAAAAACCTTTTCTGAGAGTAATGATTTTTAGTGTCCTTTGCTAGCAGGACTGACATAAAGCTACTGAAGGAGTGGGAAAGTGTCACTTCTTCCCCAGACTATGGAAGTAAAGCAAACTCCAGTAAGTGCTCCGATAAAGCCAAAGGAAACAGACCTGTGCTTGGCCATAGCATGCCTTTGACACATATCAAGGGATATGACAATTATCCTAAACCAAGAAATTTGCTGCAACTATGAAGCCAAACTTGTGCATAGTACAGCTTCTTTCCCTTTTGGGAATCTCTGTGAAAACAGTAAGCAAGAGTGAAAGAAAGAACTTCAGGAGACGATATCTTTTCCATCCCAGATACTTATTTGAAAGGCATAGCTCACTATTTCATCTCACTTGCTTTAAGTTTATAAGAATAAAAGTGGAGTATGATTCCCCAAAGGTATCATCCCCCAAAGGCAAACCAGGAGATTCCTAGAATGCATTGAGGACAACTTCTTAAGCCAGGTAACAGAGAGCCCTACCCAAGGGGATGTGATATGGACCTGATGGTCACCAATGCAAGTGAGCTTATCAGTGACATCAAGATTGGAGGCAGCCTGCACTGCAGTGATCATGCATTGGTGGAGTTCACAGTCCTGAGGACATGGGAAAGGCGAGGAGTATAGTCAGGACCCTTAATTTTAGCTCTTCAAGGAGTTAGTCAGTAGGAACCCCTGGAAAACTGTCGTCATGGACAGGGGAGCAGAACAGAGCTGGTAGATCTTTAAGGATGCTTTCCATCGAGCACAAGAGCTCTCAGTCCCCAGGTGTAAGAAATCAGGCAAAAAAGGGAAGAGATCAGCATAGCTGAGTCAAAATCTGCTGGTCAAATTAAAGGGCAAGAGGGAACTGCACAGGCAGTGCAAGCAAGGACAGGTATCCTGGGAAAAGTACAGGGACACCACCCTATTGTGTAGGGATGTGGTCAGAAAGGCCAAGGATTGGCTGGACCCAAATTTGCCAAGGGATGCTAAGAATAATAAGAAGGGCTTCTACAGGTACGTCAAACAGAAAAGGAAGTTTAAAGAAAGCGTACCCCCCCAATGAGCAAGAATGGCAACCTCGTCTCAACAGATGCTGAGAAGGTGGAGGTACTCAACATTTTTGGCTCAAGTCTTCTCTGAAAACCTCTCTCCTCACCTCTCCCGAGTCGATGGATCACAAGATGGGGACCAGGAGTGTAAAGTCCCTCCCACTGTAAGGGAAGATCAGGTTCGTGACCACCTGAGGAACCTAAACGTACATAAATCTATAGGACCTGATGAGATGCATCCCAGAATCTTGAGGGAATTGGCTGATGTAGTTGCCAAGCCACTTTCCATAATATTTGAAAGGTCATGGCAGTCAGGTGAAGTCCCTGGTGACTGGAGGAAGAGAAACATTGTGCCCATTTTTAAAAAGGGTAGAAAGGAGGACCCTGGGAACTACTGACTTGTCAGCTTCACCTCTGTGCCTGGGAATATCATGGAACAGATCCTCCTAGAAGCTATGCTAAGGCACATGGAGGACAGGGAGGTAATTTGAGACAGCCAGCATGGCTTCACCGAAGGCAAGTCCTGCCTGACCAACCTAGTGGCTGTCTATGGTGGAGTGCCTGCATCAGTGGACAAGGGAAGATCTATGGATGTGATCTATCTGGACTTCTGTAAAGCCTTTGACACGGTCTCCCACAACATCCTTGGGAGATACAGATTTGATGGGTGGACAGTTCAGTGGATATGGAATTGGTTGGAAGGTCACAGCCAGAGGGTAGTGGTCAACAGCCCAGTGTCCAAATGGGCACCAGTGACAAGTGGTATCCCTCAGGGGTCCGTACTCAGACTGGTGCTGTTTAACATTTTCATTAACAACCGAAACAGTGACATCGAGTGCACCCTTAGCAAGCTTGCAGATGACACCAAGCTGAGTGGTGCACCTGACATGCCAGAAGGATGTGATGCCATCCAGAGGGACTGGGACAAACTCGAGAAGTGGGCCTGTGTGAACCTCATGAGGTTCAACAAGGTCAAGTGCAAGGTCCTGCACATGGGTCAGGACAACCCCCACTATCATACAGGTGGGGGGATGAAGGGATGGAGAGCAGCCCTGAGGAGAAGGACTTGGAGGTCCCGGTGGATGAAAAATTGGATTTGAGCTGACAGTGTGCGCTCACAGCCCAGAAGGCCAACTGTATCCTGGACTGCATCAAAAGCAGCATGGCCAACAGGTCGAGGGAGGTGATTCTGCCCCTCTACTCTAGAGCCCCCAGCACAAGAAGGACACAGAGCTGTTGGAGCAGGTCCAGAGGAGGGCCACAAAAATGATCCAAGGGCTGGAACACCTCTGCTCTGAAGAAAGGCTGAGAGAGTTGGGGCTGTTCAGCCTCTAGAAGAGAAGGCTGCAGGGAGACCTCACAGCAGCCTTTCAGTACTTAAAGGGGGCTTATAAGAAAGATGGGGACAGACTTCTTAGCAAGGTCTGCTGTGATAGGACAAGGAGTCATGGGTTTAAACTAATGGAGGGTAGATTTAGACTAGATATAGGGAAGAAGTCTTTTACAATGAGGGTGGTGAAACAATGCAACAGGTTTCCCAGAGAGGTAGTGGAGGCCCCATCCCTGGAAACATTCAAGGTCAGGTTGGATGAGGCTCTGAGCAACCTGATCTAGTTGAAGATGTCCCTGCTCACTGCAGGGGAAGTGGGCTAGATGATCTCTAAAGGTCCCTTCCAACCCAAAGCATTCTGTGATTCTGTGAAAGCTTTCTCTGCATTTCTCAGTCAGGTAAAGACAGATTTTTAATTCCACCCGCTCCATCCCCATTTTAAGGGAATCACTTGAACATTATTACTATGCAAGACAGCATGTGAAGAAGTTGGAAGCCAACTATTAGGGTTTCTGATAGTAATTTGTCCATAGCAGATTCTTGTGTAATTACCAGAGGAAAAGCAATACAATGGTATATTTGAGGTAGGAAACCACTCTACAGTAGAGCAGCAACTTCCCAAATTTTTAACAATTAATTTCCATTTTGGCTTGGTACACAGCTGGAGGCAGGCAGGGGAGAAGCTGTCATCATGGTAACTATCTTGATTAGGATTGTAATATAACTGGGGTGGGAAGGGAGCTCAGGAGGTTTTTAAGTCCAACCTCCTGCTGAGACCAGTGTCAGCCATAACATCAGACCAGGTTGCTCAGGGTTTGATTCAGTCAGGTCCTGAGACCCTCCAAGGCTGGAGACTGCTCTGAGCAACTGCTCCACTGCCTCACTGTCCCCAAGGTGAAAAATTTCTCCTTATATCCAGTCTGAACTGCTTTTTTTCAGCTTCTGCCTGTTGTCTCCCACCCTCCCAGAATGTATCACTGTGAAGAGCTTGGTTCCAAACAATTGTAGCTGTATTTTACATACATCCCTAACCGCACAGAATTTAGATCAATTTCTGCTTTCTAAATAAGGATTAATGTCAGTCATAAACAATAAGTGCAAGGACAACCCAGCAAATAACTATATTCAGTGCTTTAAAAAAATTTACTTTAGAACAGTTTTTGACATCAGCTGTTTGGCGATGCGTCTGCTCTGAAGAAGCCAGCCTCCTTCCCTGTGTTGCCATTGTCACACTCTCAGGGTATGAAGGCAGCATGCGTAAAGCATAATTCTGAAATATTTACAAAGATTATCGCTATACAGTCCAGGCAGAATGAACGATTAATGCTAGAAGACAGTATTACTGAATAGAAAATCTGGGTAAAAGTAGCAAAAGTCCCTTTTAGGCCACATTACAACTTTCTGGGCAGTCTGTTTCAACTTGAGACTGGCAGCTTTTTATTTGCTTCCTCCATCTCTAGCTGACACTAGCTGAAACCTCTCAAACAGTATTTTCCTCTAGTCAGGTGAATTATTGGGTTTATTGCTTCTATTATCACACAGTTAGGCAGTAAGATATCAGTCTGTTGATTTCTGCCGGAGCACCGCAGGGGCCGGGGCCTGCCCAGGGCCCAGGAGTGGTGGTGGTGGTTCCCTGGGGTGGCAGCCGGGGCCTGTCCCACTGCCCCAGCCAGGAGCAGGGCTATGGGGGAGGACAGCATGGGCAGCCCCATCTCCGGGCATTTGGCACTTCCCTGGGGATGGGGACAGATCAAGATGTCAGTCTGCAGGCAGGCCCAGCCCGGCTGCTCTGCGGCCACCGGCAGGGTCGGGGGAAGGCCTGGAGAGGCTGGGCAAGTACAGCCAGGCCCATTAGTGCCCTCAGGGCCCTGACTGTTTTCCCAGTATCACTTTTATGTGTTGCAATTCACAGTTAACAGAGGTAATTCTAGATTTTCATTCCTAGCCTCTTGTCTTGATTTGGAACAGTTTCTGGTGCAGAAACCGGCTAATCACAATAATCTGTCCACACTTGGAACCATCATTCAGGCTGGAAAAGGCCATGAAGATCATTGAGTCCAACCATAAACCTAGCGCTGCCAATCCTGCCACTGAACCATGTCCCTAAGCAGCACAGCTACACGTCTTTGAAAGACCTCCAGGGATGGCGATACCACCACTGCCTCGGGGCAGCCTGTTCCAGCACTTGACAACACTCTTGGGGAAGAAATATTTCCTAACAGCCAATCTAAACCTGCCCTGGTGCAACCTGTGGCTGTTTCCTCTCGTCCTAGCGCTTGTACCTGGGATAAGAGACCAATGGCCACCTCGCTACAGCCTCCGTGCAGGTAGTTGGAGAGAGTGATAAGGTCTCCCCTGAACCTCCTTTACTCCAGGCTAAACAACCTCAGTCCCTCAGCTGCTCCTCATAAGGCTGGTTCTCTAGACTCTTCATGATCTTGCAATGCTAGTTTCACCTGTGGCTGAATCATTTCACTGAATCTGTTCTAATTTTTTTTCTCAGAGAAAAGAAACCATCCATGTCGTCCTCTTGCGGTCTGATAAATTAGCACAGAGCATGCAAGAGAACATATAGAAACTTCAGAGGTGCTCAAAGACACAGCAGAGCGAGAAAGCTCTAGGCAATATCAAGACCACCAAAAAATTGATCATGCTGGTCAAGAGCAGCCAAACAAAAAGAATGACGATTCCTCCTCCCAACACCAATCATTTTGAGCATGTGCAGGCTCTAGTCCCGTGGGACTCTGGATGCACGTCATTTCCAGAAACATCCCTGAAGCTACTGGAATAAGGAGTCGGGGGACGGGCGTATGCTGCAGAGATACTCTAGGCTTTCATTAGAAAACTGTCAAAGAGGAGTGAGGAAGTCTATATAATTCTGTCTGGTAACAATCTGTACTTACTTTCAGTAATAAGAAAAATGAAAGCTATGCAAGGCACGATTTATTCTACAAACCATGAGCTCATGTTGATCACTAAACCTGACCACAGCCACCAGTGAGACAGCTGCAGAAATTTCTGAAACATATGATCTTGTTTAGCCACAAATTAAAAGCATCAATGCAGGAATTCCTAGGTGAAGTTTCATCGCCTAAGTTAGATCAGGAAATCAAACTGAGCCACAATATTGCCTTTGTGCCCTACAAAATTCCAGTTATGCTTAGCTAATATTGATCGATAGCATTAATTCTATAGCGGTGACTTTAAAACTTGCTTATCTTTGCTAAAAGATGTGGCATAGTTTGAGACCAATAATCATGTGATAGAGTACATAAGCCTTCAAATTAAATGCAAGATAAGCCTGCCTACGAATGAAAAAAATACATCATCATCTAGTAATAAGTGCCCTAAAATAATTGTGTGGTATGATACCGGGCTCACCAACGAGTATTCAAAACTGATTCTCTCTCTGATCAAATTATGGAGCTTTTCCATAATGATTTTATGACTTCCATTACATTAAATGCTACCATCTCTTTATCAACAAGAAAAATGATACTGCAGTGCCAAGTGTTAGACTGCCACATACAAAATTTATCAGCTACCACTTCTGAATGAAAATTGCACTACTAGTGTTTATGCATTTCTAAATACAGAAATAAATTGGAGGTTACTGGTTTATAAGTAAATAATGAAAAGACTGACTTTAGGTATCAGAGAGGCATTCAGGGCTCTCTGTCTCACATCCCTGAGGGTACAGTATGGCACAGGGCTGTTCCTAACATGTAGCTTCCTCCCAGAGTTAATACTCTGAGGCTAAGAACACCAATTACCCAACATTACATCTTGCTACACATGGCGGTAGCCTTTTTAAGTAGCCTGGGCCAAATCCTTGGCCAGGTCTTTTATAACAGATGTGAACTGAGTAGGAACAGACATCCCGATGCCCAACACTGCTTGTAGGCAATGCAACAGATTTAACCACCCACCATGAACTCATGAAAACCCTGGATCTAAATGAGGGCTCGTACAGTCCTGCCTCAGATCAAACCTGCTCTTAAACTGAGATATAAATATGCCTAAATCTTTTAATCAAACTACTGCTACCATTTAAGCATGTGTAAAACAGGAGCAATGGTAACGATCTACTTGTAAGATAAGCAAGGACTGCAGAACTTTTCAACATCCTTTGATATTGCTATGCTACGACAAGATGATATCATTTCTATTGTCAGTCTGGTATACTTCAAGCTCTCCAAAAACTGCATACAGCTCTGACAAATGAATGAAGCAGACTAAAATCAGCCAAAGGACAAAAGCAGAGATCTGAAAGCGCTTACAGACAAGGAGCTGAATAAACTAGATTTTTAGCTGCAAAGACTGTTTGACATCGAGCTTGAAAGTGAGAATTGTCAGTCTTGTCCCTATTGGCAAAACGAGCTTAGCATTTCATCTCAGAGCACACTGACAAAACTCCTCAAGATGGCAGAAAAGAATTTAAGTAGTTGATTTTGGAAGCATAACTTCTAGCATCAAACTTTTCAAGCAGATTTTGATGGTGTGAATAGGGCATCCAGAATTACGACAGCTTTAACTATGACAAACATATTCTTGACTAGAATCCAAATAAAAAAGTCCTTAAGAAGATATGGGCTACAGTTTTTGGCATCTTTCATTTCACGGATCTGAACTTCTTTCTGTAAAGATCACTGAGATTTTATGCTGTCCTGAAATATTCCGAAGAAGACCTATATAAATAATTGATTTTTCCAGGGATGTGCCAAACAGAACAGCAACTACACATTAACTCAAATTTAAATATTTTACTTGATCTGCAACACCTTTTTTTAAAAAAACAAAAAATGTTGAAGTCTTCAGCTTCAGTCCATTTTGAAAAGCAAACATTTTAAAACAAAAAAAAAAAAACATTGCAAAGCTCTGTTTGCAAAGATAACTGTTCTGCTTTAAAGCTATTTCCTGAATTAGGCAGTAAATAAAAGTTTTGGTCTATTTTTCCCCTCAGCAAATAAACTACATGGTAGAACATAAACAGACAAGTCCTTAGGAGTATCTGTGTCTGCATCGAAGCTGGAATGTTATCTTCATCTACAGTTTATCACTTTAACCAGCAATGGATGGTTATAACTTCACCCTGTTCATTCTTTCCTTGTTATTATTCCAACAGGAGGAATTTTAATGGATAGATGAACATCTGCCAGCTTGAGATCTTAACATCTGTTTTTTCATGTAGATAAACTAATAGGGAGACCTCAGCCAACATTTTGCCAAAACAGAATTTTTCATCTCAAACATTCACCCAAACAGATTTCTGGTGAGACTGAGGGGAGAATGGGCTGGAGAAGCTGCTTCTTCATCTTCTTTTTTTTAATCTTTTTTTCCCCCCCTCTTTTCTCTGATTCCCATTCCAGAAAAGCAGCAGTTAGAAAACGCATCTTCTACTTCATTTCATTCATATTTCAACTTAGTAGAACTAAGCCCCACGTGATCATTTGTACGTGATAGGTCTTACATATAGTTCTACGTAAGAAGATCCCCTACCCCATACCAGTGACACTGCTTTGGGTATGTGGGCACCACAAGGGCTGGGGCCAGGCAGCCACACTGTCACTTCTGTCTGCCCTGAAATGCTGCTTTGGGCTGGACACCCAGAGCCACAAATCTCTGTTTTGTCATTAAGGGCGACCTTATAGCAGCCTTCCAGTAGTTGAAGGGGGCCTACAGGAAGGATGGAGAGGGACTTTTCACAAGGGTGTGTAGTGATAGGATAAAGGGGAATGGCTCTAAACTGAAAGAAGGTAGATTTACATTAGATATTAGGAGGAAATTCTTCACCATGAGGGTGGTGAGGCATTGGAACAGGTTGCCCAGAGAAGCTGTGGATGCCCCATCCCTGGAAGTGTTCAAGGCCAGGTTGGATGGAGCTTTGAGCAGCCTGGTGTAGTGGAAGATGATCCTGCTCATGACAGGGGGGTTGGAACCAGATGATCTTTAATGTCACTTCCAACCCAAACCATTCTATGATTATAATGAAAAGGATGAAACACTATGTAATCTTGCCCTCTTCTGTAGTAGAGGAAAATTTACTTTCCTTTTCTCCCCCAAGTCTTAAATCCCTCTGATGAGGTACAACTGAGGAAGCTGGTTTCCTCCGCGCCACCCTGCAGAGGTAGCTGGATGCCTGGGGGACACAACGGGATGCAGACTGATTTGAGTGGACAGACTCCCATTTAGCCAAAAATAGATGCAACCAGATTTTAAATAAAACAAGAAAATAAATGGTAACAGCATCTCTTCACATCTCTCAGATTTTTTTTAAATCCTAAGTAAAAAGAAATGATACCTCATATCTCAGGGTCATTTAATTCCAAAAGGAGTTGAAATAAAATTACTTCTATTATCATCTGTTTTCCTGTTTATCAAGCTAAAGATGCTTCTTACAGATATTGCAAGGAACTGATTAATGTTTTCAAAGTGCCACAGAAATAGTACAGCATCTGTTTTTGAGAGAGAATGGACAATACCTTATTCTTATACAGTACTTTCTATCTTAAGGTGTAAAAATGCTTTAACTTGTTACATCTCTGCCAAGCAATATTACCTCATTTCTGAATGTAAATTGAAGAATAAAGCACTGAAATTACTTGGACAAAGGCATGCATAGTAATTCAGTAGAAGAGATGAGTCATAGTTTCCAGGTGTCCCATGATAATCCTACTCTCAAAAACCAAATTTATTTTTTTATTTAGAAAAACAGATAGCAATAGCACATTTGCATTGAGGAACAGAAGCCAATAGACTTTGTACATGCTACTTAAACACAGCATCAGCTGCACTGTAATAACACATTTCTTGTTTATTAAGTCATACAGATACATAATGAAAGTAACGAAAGGCATAAAAGTTCCCACAGCGAACAAGCAGCACAAAGACTATCCATTCCAGCATTGCTTACAGAGTAGGAGCAAGAAAAAGTAGAGATGTATCTTCTTGTCTGACAGTGAAGTGAAAAAGCAAAGGAAAGATCTACTAATAAGGTAACGACTGTTAGCTAGAAGAGTTCAGAAGATCTGAACGTGTACAAATTCCAGGTACGTATTGTGCTTAAAAGACACTGTTGAAAAGCATACAGTCTTATTTTCGTTTTCCCAAACTTGAGAATTGACAACTGCAGTAAACATACACACAAGGCTCTGTGCATTAGCTACCCATAGGCTGATATTAGTGATTTGACGCGAGCTTTCAAAACCCAATAGAGGATGTAACATTTGTAAAACCTAGAGATCACTAGGGCAGAAATAAATGACCATCTTGGAAGATAATTAACTATTAGAGGTATGACATGACAACAAAAAATATTCCTGGAACATATAGCCACCTGCATTGGACAGTTTTGTGACACCAACATATTTGCAAATGAGAAAATTGTCTGTAGGCCTTTGATCAAAGGCCGAAGTGAACAGGTAGGCAACTAAATCATACTGATTAAACATAGGTGAGTTTTCTAAAATAGATACTTCTTTCTTACTTGTATCAACTTTGAGCTGAGCTTGACCCCAGAGTATTTCAGGATGCTTGTCCTTAGCTCTTGTTCTAAGGATAGCACATGACAGTGTGCCATTCCCAAGTGTTTTAGTTTGCTAAACTGCTAAGGATAGATCACTTGAATTCAAGAAAAACAACAAAGAAACCCCACCAAAAAAAACAGCAAAAAAACCCCACACAAAACGAAACCCAAACACCACAACCCCCAACACCCACATCAAAAAACCCACAACCACACAAAAAAAGCAAGCCCTGCACCACACCAAAAATAAAACAAAACAAAAATCCCACATAGAGTTCAGAAATAAAATGGCATATTACTTGGGCAAGAGAAGCAGTAGGAAAAGCTTTTTGTGTCAGTAAGAGTGGAACTTTGTCTAGAATTTCTAGGGTGAGAAGAGGAAGCTTCCCAGATACTCAGAAACCACAGTGAAGAGTTTTGATATGTTATCGACAGATGGCAAAGACATCACAGTACCTTGGTACTCTTGTTGGGTCCCTCCAAATCCCTGCTGTTCCCAAGGTTTAGGTGCATTGGCAAGTCAACATCTTACAGAAAGATCTGTTTTATCTCCAATCTGGTACAACGAATACAGTGTGTCCCCATCCAATAGGGAGGACAGTATTGCCAGCTAGCAGCTCTCAATCAGCTAGCTGCTTTATTTGACAAACTAGGAAAGAAAATCCCAGATATTTTCAGCACCACAGAAGATCAGATAAACAACATAACTCTTAACATTTGTTTCTATAAAAAATATATTTTTATGCAGATCAAAATATGCTTATTGCATTGACTACAAAATGCCAAAGTTATTTAACAAACAAGCAAAAAGTAAATCCTTAGTTTTGTAATTGAACTTTCATTTTCAGGTTATAGCAGGCAGGTAGCAAATAAATCCTTGAATAGAGAGATCTGGGGTTTGCTCTTGTCTGTCCCTCATTCATCAGTCAAAGGTCTAAAGAGCTATGCCAGTTTTGCCCATTTCACTCCACCAAAGATAACTATCTTTTCTCACAACATGCATGTGTATATATATGTTATACACATATATATACACATAATGTTTGTATATTAACACTTAATTCAAAGTTGTGTTTCCAGGGAAACAGCAGCATGCAGTTATGTGTCAAAGTCCTGTTAATTTCTTCATGAGCATGAAATGAATGAGCATCTGCTGGAAACACAGATTAAAGAGAGTGACAATTGGAATGAAAATACTTTTCTCAGCTCCAGGTTTTAATATTACTTCTTCCAAGAAACATCTATAGAAAAATCCAACTGAATTGCTGGATTAAACTAAAATTCATGGAAGCACACTTCATGAGGAATAAGAGTCTGAAGACAACAAGTTAGTCAAGAACTGCTTATCAAAAAGTATTTTGTGCAGATCTGCAATGGAGAACAGCTATGTTTGGTAAGAACCACCTAAGGACTCCAGGTTCCAAGCATGGGCTGCTGCACTGGTTGCATTTAGTATACCTGTAGTATTGCTGGCAGAATCGGAACTCAGAATAAAACAGGTCTCAAGCAAAAGCATAAAACAAAAATCCTTTGATAAATACTTAAATATTTTCCACATAAAAAAGGACCTTCACACATCTGTTTTTTTCCTCAGTAGGCACCAACCAAACACACATGTAAATACTTTGCCAAATTCCTGGACTGAGTCAACAATTATAAATATTCATTGAAGAGAAATAAATATATTTTGCAAAATTAAAACTTAAAAAAAGGATTGACAACATAGCCATACTGAATGTTTCATCCTTCAAACACTTCTCTTATGTCTTCATGAGTATCATCAACAATTTGAAGACCCAGCAAGAGTTTTGTGAGAAAAACAGTAGGAATACTTGTGATCTACAAAACTCTCCCAAGGTCCATGTATTCTTGTCTGCAAGAGCATTACCATATTTGCACACTCTGTAATCTAACATTTAAAATTTTAGTTTTTTTGATCTAGCTGTAGCTTCAAGCATTGTCCAAAGGAAATGTGTTTGGAGGAAAGAGCCCATCTAGCAAGTTCACTGAAATTATTAACGTACAGAAAATAATTAAAACAGCAAAAGAGATAATAAGTGAAAAAATTATGTCAAAACCAAGTAATTAATGTAGACATAAAATGCCAGCAGACCTAGAAAGAACATATATTTGAAAAATATTGTCCTATTACTTTACAGCACATTTCTGCTAGATGCCTAGCTTTAAAATAATAATAATGTTACCCAGGAAACATGTCTAGCAGACCTTAACCCAAAACTGTGAACGTGTGAACTGCAGACTTTGACTGCTTGCACTCTTTCTGTGGATATGAAAGGTTGATATGTGGGCTTTTGATGTTTTAATAACTCTGTTTAAGAGGGTTTAACTGTATGATTTAATCAACAGTCTTCTGAAATGCATTAATTAATTCCACTTTGGAAATTATTATTATATAACCACACTACGTAAGCTAGGCCATCTAAACTTTACATGCATCTGGTAACTTCTGTGAAAATCAAGAGAGCTGCTTTGCATCACAACAAGGAACAGAAACTGCTGCACAATATGATCGGACACTTAACAAGTGGAACGTTCAAATCGCATTACTGTAAAAGTAACAATTTAGGGGGACGCCTTCAAAAATTTAGTGGGAATAATTAAAGAAATATGAAATATGACTTCTTTTTTTCATTTTCTTTGAACTAAGTGAGTTAGCACGATATCCTTTGTATTTTTCAGACAGTATTAATTTTCAGTACTGTGAGGGGGAAGGCCTGGAGGGCAAACTTGAAAAAGATTAGTCTAATTCAAGTCCTATGTACAGAAGAGAGAGTTTTATCTGTCAATTTGAAAGAGAACTTTAAAGACACTGTGATATGGAGTGGAATTATCACCACTATTAATTGCACAGGCATATTAAAAAGACCCTGAAAGTGACCTCCTCTAATACAGAGAATGCATGTAGAAAAATATGTCTTAATCTTCTTTTCTGTGCTGAGATAAATGTCAAGTGTATCTATCACCTCAATTAACCATAGGAAAAAAGCTGTCAAAATCTAATTCTTTTTTTGACAAGGCGTTTATTCTGAAACCAGCAGAGGGAGAAACAGGCACTTGTATTAGAAAGAGATGAGTGTCAAAGGGTTCTGAAACACATGGTGAGTTTTCCATGTGCGAAATGCTGATTAGAACCATGGTAAATCAGTGCTAGTGTGTTCTGGGTTTGTTGCCTGAGCTACAGTATAACTGAAGGCTTTGTGACATGGTTTACTTCAGCATTGAGGTTACATTAACAAAAGAATGTTTTTCAGCTACAGTACCATGCGAAATGCGAAAGAACTGGTGAAATGAAAGAACCTCAACTTCAGGAGCATTAAAGACTATTTTACAGAATATTGTAAAACATATTTATTGTGAGAGTGTATTTAGTCTTTGATTTTTCCCTTTAAATAGAATTGAAACCCTTTTGTTCCTTTCCCTGTTACATCAATGTGATCTCATCAGGGTATTAGCATGGATTCACCCTTCATCAGCTTGATTCACTCACACCCAGAAGTCTTCTTATGCTACCCGTGCTTTTTGCAGAGAGCAATCAAAGACAAAGCAGAAAAACAATATTTACACATATATTTTTTCATAATTGAGCTTTGAAAGAAAAAATGACTGACCTACTAATAAAACTTTCATATTAAGGGCATCTTGAAAGAATTCTGCCAAGTAATTGCTACAGCTAGAAACCATGCAGAAGAGGAAAACTGCCCATCTAAAGCAATGCATATAGAAAGAGCAGTTTGGGATCATGAGATTGCCTCAAAAATCATCCACGTCTTAATTTTCAAAATCAGATGTGTGCCTTCCTGTGTGCATTCATTCAGGTTTTTGAGACTCCTGTCTAAAACAAGAGAGTTTGAAACTTCTTTGTTTTTAAGCCACAATGGAGCTTTTCATGCAAAGTATTAATTATAAAGGGGGAGGGGAATGACTGTAAGATTTGAGATTGAGATGCAGTAAAGATCCAGGATTTTTCAGGCTCCAGAGCTAAATCATTTCGTATCTCTTAAGATGAGATGAGCCTGAGAGCAGTACCATAATGTTCTTCACCACCATCCTTTTCCCAGAAGCAAATGATGCCCAGAAAAGCTGTATATATACACTGGAAATACACACAACCTATGGCGTTTGCTAGAAGATAGAGGTGCATTCAAGGATTAAAACAATTGCATCTCACAAAAAGGACAGGCTTCTCTAGGGAAAGCTCTAGGATGGCTTGTCAGCTGTGGCACAACCGAAAAACAACAGATCAGTCCCCCACTTGTTTGTGTTGTCACATGCTTCTGAATTCTGTGGCACTCTGTCATATCGTATCACAACTGTCTCCCTGTTTCCATAAGAATAATGCAAATAACAGATCCTAAAAGCTTAATCATACAAATAGGAGTCCTCAGGCAGGTGCCTGCTCCACTATATTTTTTTGCTGCTGTTCCAAACACTTCTCCAAATTAAGAATTGGCCTAATCAGAATCACAGCAGGTATGTTCCTCTTACAGGACCTCTGTTAATATGAGGAATGAGTAAGGCATGCTGTCCTACTAGCCATAATGAAAGCATCAGTATGTCTGCTAATACAAAATTATTCAAAACAAGAAAATAAAATATACCACCAATATTTCTGAAAACATAAATTATGGAACTTAAATTATTTCCAGAAAGTGCAAGAACACAAACAATCGGTGAGAAAACATTAATTAGGGCATGGAGAATTCAGGTGACATGCAGGCTTTGAGAACTGAGGAGTTTTCTATTTGCTTTTTTTAAAACTCACCCAAAGGAATTTGGATAGAAGAGTCTTGGCATTCTGGGTAAATCATGTGAATAATGTGCAAGGCAATCACGAATGTATAAAAATGTGATTAACATCACATAATCATTCAACACAACATTCTCTCCCATTTTGTAAGCTACAAACTCTCTGTAGCACTCTCTTAAAACTGGTAACATCACAAAAGGGATTAACTTTCCCATTTCCCACATACTGTATCAGTTATGCCAAGAAGCAAAAAAATGAAAACAGGAATCTGGAAGCCTTTTTCAATTACAAGAAAGAAAAGTGCCATCTGACAAAGCTTTACTCCACTAATGCTAACACGTTCTAAATTAGATCGAATTATATGTTATTCCATTTTCTCAACTACAAGGCAAAATAGGTATGTGCTCTTCTCAGCTAGAAATCCAGACCTGTCAGCTATACTTGTGGGCTTCCAGCCATTGTCAAAGCAGGATTTCCAGCTTAAGCTCAGCTGGGCTCCAGCTCTCCGGTACTGTCCTCACGTGCCTCAGGAGGCTTGACTTACAGCTCTAACACACGGCAAAGGTACAAAGAGCCTACTGAGCCTCAGCAGCAGGTTCCATGTATGTTTTTCAGCTTGCAGCAAAGGTGAGGTATTTCAAAATTTGCTTTTGATTGCAGGCTAACCTTACTATAAATGCATTTGCATATCTTGTGAGGTCAGAACATGCGCTAAGGGAGTAACCTTTGCTCCCCTAGCGCATGACAATTTCTGGCTCCCAGCGTTCGTGTGCGTATCAGGTAGGGGCCTCTGGTCCTTGAAGGACAACAGAAAGTGTAGGATTTATTTTAGTGTTTTTAAATAGGAAACCATTGAGATACTTGGCAGGAATATACAGGGCAGCCCTTCCAACCCTTACCGTTCTATGATTCTATGACACAGCTAGTATTGATATCGCACAGATTTCTGTTATGAGAGAAGGGGAACGAAAGATAAAACAGTCCATTCTCTTCCAGGAGCTCACCTTCAGCATATGACAAAGTCCCCCACACTCAACAGGCCACATCTTGCTTTGCAAAGCAGCTCATGATAGTATGGAATCAAGGGTGGTACATACAGAGGGTTGCTCTGCAGATTTGAGGAGTCAGAGGCAGCTCTAACCAAGACCCCACAATGACAGTTTGTATCTGGTCAGTTTTTTTCTGGACTAGTAATAACAACTTTAGCTGTAGCTGCTCTTTGGTTCTGGTGCAGGTTCTGAGAAATCATCAAAATAAAAGCTCAAGATCTCATCCAGTCAGAACAAAATCTCACTTTGAACCAGCCAGGGTCCTGATCCCGTTTGATTCTACAGCAGTACAAGAGAATAGAATGGTTTGGGCTGGAAGGGACCTTTAGACGTCATCTAGCCCAACCCCACTTACAGTGAGCAGGGACATCTTCAACTCAGACAGGTTGCTCAGAGCCCCGTCCAGCCTGACCTCGACTATTTCCAGGGATCTGCCACCTCTGCAGGCAACGTGTTCCACTGTTTCACCGCCCTCACTGTAGAGTATTTCTTCCTTATATCCACTCTGAATCTACCCTCTTTCAGTTCAAAACTATTACCCCTTGTCCTATCGCAGGCGCTGCTAAAACATTTGTCCCCATCTTTGTTATGAGATTCCCAGTACTGTATTTTTCTTTGCCTTTTTTATTCCCCCTTTTTCTGGATCTACAATGGTATTTAAAAAGTCTTTTTAAGCAAGTTTCCATTACCAAGCCAGGGCACATGCTTGACTCTACTCGTTATTCATAATATCAAGATCATCATGTAGCAGCTCTGCTGATGCTGCCACTCATTTCACAGGTTGCAGAAGAGGCAGCGAACAGTAAAGTCACTGTTCTTGTGTCCCTGTCTGAGCTACAGCACTTATCTGGAAGGCAACCAAGCAGCTTGTCCTCAGCTCTAGTTTCTCACCCACTTGATCACATGCTTTTACTGAAGTTGATACTTCTTCCTGACAGAGGCTTTGCATACCTTCCTAGTGCCAAACTCCGACCAGGAACAGAGCAAAGCCTCTGTGTTCTGTCTGTCCTGAGGCACAAGATGCATCAACAGCACTTAATTCACCTCTACTATAATATGAATAAGAAATTTAAATGGATGTTTACTTAGAAGTTACTCTGTTTATTGCTACATAAAAACTGAAGAGTTGTACTTGATAAAGCCCACATAACAGCGTGAAGAGTTGCACCATTGCAATGGACTGATGTGTTCTAACACATTTCAATCTCTTTTAAACATTGTTTCATAAAGCTCACTTCTATGAACATCCAAAAAATTTCCTCTTGTTAAAAAATGTTCATTTTTAAAGAGGATTTCATAAAACGATAGTGTTTGCATCTCTCATCCCCTTCTCCATCCTGGCAAAGAGATAAGATCTCAGATTTTAAGAACAGTTTTCATAATACTACATCAGTTAAGGGAGCTGGAACATATATGTAGGCAATTTAAGGAGATTCTTTCTGGAGAGATTACAAAAAAAGTAGTGTATTTGCTTTTATCACTACCATAAACACCTACTCAAAGAACTTGGTTACTTCATATGATTAAAAATGATAAAAACAAGGCACCCTAACTGCAAAGGACAGAGCACAGTCCATTCCACCATGCTCATTTCTGTAACCTGACTCGCACCCTGCCATCAAAGTACTCTGATGACAGTTCATTGTGGAAGAGCTTGAATACTACAATGAACAACTCTCGTCTAGTGAAAGATAGTTGATCTGCCGCCAGCATGCTCATGTCATAGCCTATGATTAATATAATACAGAAATAAATGGAAAAGGTTTAACTGGACCTTTAGATTCAAATACCTCTAAGCAGTTTCTATTTCGAACTAGTAAACATTGGGCAATGATTTTCATTTACTCAAGCCAAAATAAAAATCTATCTGAAATGTGCAGTGTTTGCCTTCCCCATTTATGTTTATGTGTGCTGAATTGGAAGATTTAAGAGAGTGAAAGCGATACTATCAGGATTAGCAAACCAGTAAAATCTTACAGTGACCAGGAAAGCATGAAGGTTTGTACAGATATTTGCAGGAACTGAAAAGAGCAGATGCACAGTCAAATAACTCAAAGGATGTGTGTACACTTGCTTTTACAAGAAAACATTTCTGTCACGATCTAAAAAATAATTAGACAATGAGAATGCTTTTGTCAGCTAGACAGCTCCAGAATCCTTTAGCAGTCTGGATTTGTTACCAAAAAATAACTATTATGGAAAATACCTTTAAGAAAAGAAGAATTGAAACATACCTTTGTTAACGTATACCTGAATGTCAGTTTTTCTATATAGGCGATCCAGCCTATGTTCATAACTACTTGTAATACAGCTCTAAAAATAACAGTATTGAACCCCAAAAGAAGTAGACATTCAGGTGAAATTCTACTGGCATGATTTCAACATCAGCTCCTGTTCCCTGAAAGGCTGGGCCCCAGTCTAAAGGAGATATCCCAGTTTCATGTGTCTGAATCATTACTGTTTGCCTGTAATATGGTTTTGCATAGCCGTGCCAGTTCCTACTGAGTGTGAGAAGACTCGCAGAGTGTGAAATCTTGCAAACTAAATGAGCCATAGGAACAGTTTTCACAAATCTCATACGATCAGCATAGTAACCTAGTCACCTAGTATGTTATTTCCATTATTAGTAATAGCAATTATTCAGGCAAATAAATGACAGAATAAACCCCTTGGTCTCAATGTTTGAGCAGTGCTGGGTCTCAAAAAGGATTATTATGTTTTTCCATGCACAAAGAGCAACTGTATGCTAATGTACCCCCTTCTTTCACTAAGCTGCAGGGAAAGAGGCTTGTCAGGCTCTCGGACAGCTCATGCTAATATAAGCATGCTCTCTTGAGGCTACAGAAAATGAGCTAGGGTGTCTTGAGCATAATGGAAATTTGATGGCCGTTGGAAGAGAGTAACTTGTCAGTCAGGGGAAGCCACCAGTTTGGTGCACTGAGCTGAGCAAAGGGATTTAGTGGGGACTTTCTACCTCTCATCACTGTCCAAGGAGGCTTCAGCCTTGCTCCCCAGCATGGGGAATCTTAGAGCTACTCCTCTGCCTTTCCCTGAAAGGAACCAGCACAACCAGGAAGTTTCATTTTATGTTTTCTCTGCCCCTGACCCCAGAGAATTTGTGCATTACCATGTGCAGCTTTGTTGCGCTATAAAGGAAAACAGGATGATATTCCTGTCTCCAAATGGTGCCCAGAAAGAAAACACCCCAGCAGACAGTCGTTAAAATACACAGCAAAACAAAGTGAAAGGACACTAGACAAAATAAAAAAAAGGGAAGAACAGTTAATAAAATTGTCCTATTTCTAGAGAAACTGATGAGAAATAAGAAAATACATTTTCACAATTGATATGATCTATCCCTTGCCATACATGTTGAAACACGTTTTAGTTCTACTTCATTTACAGCTACCATCAAATACACTTTTGTGTGCAGTTAATGAGAACACGTTGCTTGTGAGTTTTTGCTTTTGGATTGTGGGTTTTCAGGAGCTTGGGGTTGGGTTTTGGGGGTTTTAGCATTTCCTTTGTTGTTTTTTTGGACTTCTTTTAAGGCTTGTAGTTTGTTTTTTTAAGAAAAAAATAAACATGATATACTGTCAACTTTTTTTCCAATAAATTTAGGAGGGGAAGAAGAGAAAACCACAACCCAAGCTAGCACTGAAACATTTGTCTGCCCAAATATAGACATCAATTTGGCTAAGTAAAGATAGCCTGTTTGCAATCGCAATCATATATGACAATGACAAGAGAAGTGGAAGGTGTAGGACAGAGACCTTTTGACAATCCATCACCATATGCTCAAATTTCATCACAAAAAAATCTGTGTGACTGAACCTTGAGGAGACATCATGAGAAGACCTTCAAATTCTTTAGAACAAAGAAAAAAACACTCATGAAAATTCATTATGAATCCTAGTATCCGCATTTTCAAACTGCTAGTATGAATGAGTTTTGCAGATATGTTTGACAGAAAACTTTTTAACCTGTTACAGACCAAGTGAGAGAAAATTAGTGGTTTTACCCCTGAAGTTAAGAATTTGAGTAGTCCTATACCAAGTGAGTTCAAAGTCTCTATTTAGGGTGAGATTTATCGAGATGACTTCAAGATTTTTTTCTCCTGGGATGGGTGTCTAAACACTAAAAGAAAGTGAGTAGAACTGAAACAATAATATTTTTTGGCTCTTAGCTTGCCCAGGAGCAACATCCCTTTGGCTCTAATGCATCCCTTTTCTAGTTAATTGTAGATGCACTATTGCAGACACATCACAGATTAATGACTGGCGAGGAGTCTTTGTGAATCATGCCACGCACAAGAGAGTTCCTCTTTCTTCCACTCTTAATGCCTTCCTTTAATGTCTGCTCAATTAGGTTTCCTTGTCAATATCCTAAGAAAGTATGATGCATAGACTGAAGGTGATCTTAGTGATGACATCAATATCATTAATGTAATGAATATGAGCAATGAACTACTCTAAGACAAATGTCAATTTTCTGGAAGTTTCTGCTGTTTTATCAAACTTTCTCCTCTCTTTTTGTATGCCTGAAGTTTGGATGCAGTGATTAATTTTTCTCCTGATTAATGCAGGCCTCAGCTGGGACAACAGGGCAGGGTTAGGGTTACAGGACTGGCACACAGGGCCTGGCCCAGGAAGGGCCAAGCAGTGAAATGACACACATGCATAGATCTGAGGGGAAATCCCACAGCTCCATTCAGCCTGTGGAGGTATCTCCCTGCTCCCAGCTGCATCCCAGCCAGGTGCTGAGGTAAGACCCACACGTACCTCCAGGAAAGGGCTGGAGCACACAGGCCAGAAGTCAGAGCCACACTGCAGAGCCCATCGCCCCAAAAAAGCCTCGAAGCCACAGATGACAGACAGCTACAACATTAACCTTTGTTGGATCATTCAGTTTTACTAGATCTCGAGTACAGCTTCACTACATGTCCTAAATATAGCTCTAATACTGAGATGTTGTCTGGACCCATCTTTTATATCTGGAGATAATCAGTTGCTTTCATCAGCCTTGCAAACTAGTCCCAGCGTAAAGAAAGAACATTAGAAATATAAAAGAAAGATCAGAAAGACCTTTTGGTGTTGGAGAAAAAAAAAAAAAAAAGACAAATAACACGCTCCTGAACACTTGAAAAAGGCTCAAGTTTTCCTACATTTTGAAAATAGCAATAATGCAGTTAGACATTATTCAAGGGAGGTAAAAATTATCCTTCAACAGAAGTTTTCAAATCGAGACTGAACTTTCTCCCTAAAAGAGGTGCTGTGCTTTAGTCATCATTCTTAGTGAAAGTAATTATTAAATCCAACTGGTTTTTAGGTCAAGATGGATCAAAATAGTTGAAAACGAACCTTTCTTGCTTTCATATCTATGTCTCCAATATGTAGGAGCTTTTCTTTAGTTCACTTGGAATCATATTATCAGGAATAAATTAGCCTTCTTCAGATGGAAAAAGACTATATCATGTTCACTTATTTTAATACCTCTTATCACATACAACAGGGACTACTGAGGATCAAGGGAGAAAGATCACTGCTCACAAAGAAAAGCATGCATTAGGCAGATACACAATATACCTCAGAGAAAGCCACTGCTATTGCCACCTCATATTCCTGAGCTCTGAATTTATACTCAGTGTTTAAATTTTCTTTTGGCAATTGGTGCCCTGGAAGTGTGCTTATAGCCTTGAAAGATCATATCGAGGTGTCTCAGAGAACAAAGGACCGTAACAGGATTACTGTACATCTTATTTATCATATACTGATGTGCCTTTACAAATCAGGACCCCTTCATCCTAGGCATTACAGAAATACAAAATAAAGGAGGCAGAGGCAGATACTCAGAGATGGGACAACTAACACTGGCCTCTGGTGGCCTGTGCAGAAACTGGCCAGACTCTGGAAAAGGTTGTGAGATGGGACGGTGCTTTCCTTTGGGCAGAGCCCACCCATAGTGCCTGGGCCAAAGGTGTGAATTAACCATCTGCCGCCTAGGATTGAACAGGTTAAGAAATCTTGAGCTGCAGCTTGTTTTCCTAGGCCTGAGACCAGCCAAGCCCCATTTACTGTTCAACCTCTCCAGCATTCCTCCCACGTCTGCTCCTCTGGTTCTCTGAGGCCCTGGGGGACCAGTCATGCTTTTGCCCACAGGGCTGAGACACCACACTCTGAATCAGCTACCTCTGCTACAAAGACTTACATGGTTGGGCTTTTGGATTAAACCTGCTATTTTCCTCCAGATCTGAAACACAAAGACCATCAGCAGTGGGCAGCCAGATGGGGTACACCAGAACCCCCAAGTGTCCCCGCCCCCCACAACTAAAGCCCTGTTTCAGGTGCCTGGTTTGAGCTGCCTCTCTGCCAGCTCACAAGAATGCCTGCCTCCTGCCTCAAGGGCGTGGGACAAGTATTGCCATCTCCTGCAGCCAGTGCAGCCTCTAGGAACAAAAGCAAATATTCACCCAGCTTTACACTTTGTTTGAGATGGAGGGAGGTTTTGCACCAGGGACTAAGTTTACAGCAAGCCAGACTGGGAAAAGTCTTTTGAAACCCATCTGATTGCTCTGGAGAAAATGCTGGGAACAGTCCCTGTTATCTGCCACTCTTGAAAGGAAATTTCTTTGTCCTGTGCACCGCTCTCATCTCCCCTTTGGGACTTTCAGATAAGTAGGCTTGCCCCATTATTTTCACTAGATGCATCTGGGTAATTTATGCTGCTTAACCCACAGCACCAGAGCATTGCAAGAGGTTGGATTTATTGTACCCTTTGTGCACAGCAATGGTCAGTATCCTAGCTCAGCTTTCCAATAGCAGTGGAAGAACCAGTATCATAATTTACTATTCATCCCAATGCCCTAGGCATGTATTCTTTAAAATAAGAATGACAGGTTTCTCTTTTTGCACAGGTCTGCACCAAGATCAGACAGGACCACTGCCAGTCAGATAGCGGGGGCTGGCTGGGACAGAGCTGCAAACCATCAGAGTGGTTCTCCTGATAGATCTCATGTCACCTTGGGCTAGTTGTGCTGCTCCCATGCCCTGTATCTGCTCTTTTGCTGCAGGCATCACTCGGTGCACGTGAGCAGCGTGCCCATGCAACCACCCAGTATCTCACAAGAGACTAGCTGGGAGGGCCAGAGCCTACTGGTGAGGCCAGATCCAGCACATGGGCTTCGCAGGCGCAGCTGGGTCCAGGGGTATTCATCCTTCTGTTAGGCTGACAAAAAAACAGCAGGCAGTCACCCAACATCCTCATTGTTCATTCGGAAGAAAAACCACCTCAGAATAGCTACAAAGGGAAAAATATGTATGGGTACTCATGGCCCAACATGTGCTTTGTCTGGTCAGTGATACTGCCAAGAAAACCGTGGCATTTGGCCAAAAAGCCTCGGCACACCAACAAAACACACTGAAAGCTCAATTATGAGGTGGCAAAAATGGTCATGGGTGTTTGTGATGATGCGACTGAGTGCAGTGATGTATGGTATGAGCACGCAGAGCTGTTCAGGAATGACCGTGTCCATCTGTCAGAGGGTTGGATACACGGCTGAATGACAGGCAGTACTGGTCAGCGTGACAGACCATGCTTTCAGCACTTCATCAGAATTGCTTTCAAAGTGCTGCCTAACAACTGTCAAGTATCACCGTATCGTAGGAGTTATAAAGACATTTTCAAAGGACAATAATGAAGCAGCTTTGTGAGTTACTAGGAAGCGCTCCACTCAAGCATGAGGGGCCTGGCAGGAAAAAAAGCCTGGAGAGGAAAATATAAAAAGCAGGTGATGAAAATAAACCCCTTCTTTCTACCAAGGAGATCTCATCCTGAATTGTGGAGATGTCAAGTAGCTGACGTGAAGGGCCTCTAGCAACAAAGTCGGGGTACCTGTATACAGGGCATGCAATAACCACACAACTGTTGGACTGTAAAAATTGTTTAAGTTACTGAGAGTGCCCCTGGTGGGAACCACTGGATTTTAATGCTTTCATTATGACTTGATATTAAAGGATGAACACTGGATTGATGGGAGAAGTTCAGCCTGTATAGAGACCTCACGTCTGGTGTGCTACTGAAACAGCCTTTACAAAAAGACCCAGAAGTTTCTTTCTCTTGCATTTCAAAGCCTGCCTCAAACAGCATCTGGAGATATTCCTTGTCTTCCTCATTCCCCTTTTTTTATACCCGCAAAAGAGTGAGCCCTGATCTTTGCCTGAGCTACACTGTTGGTTGGTCTGTGCCTAGGCAGATCTTTACCCAGTTCGTGCCTTGCTCATCCCGAGTCAGTGGCCTGACCTTGGATCTATCTCACCACTTGGGACTGATCTGGGAAGCACTGTCCTATCACCCGAACCTGGTTCCTGCCACAGCAGCCACCCCGCTCAGCCCACTGGTGTACTGCAGGTCTGCACCCAGGGATGGCACTGCCCCATTGCCACCCGCTGCTCCCAGCTCACCTGGCTTTGCTGCTCCCTGGCAGAAAGACCTCTCTCTTGCTTTAACCTGCACATTATCTTTGCTATCACAGCAAAACTGGCTAAGTTTGGTTCAGTGGATGGGCAGTAGGCATTGGGTGAGGAGGAAAATCATGCTGTATTGGCTCTAGGAATTCTCAGAAAACACACACACAAAACCCAAACCAAACAAAATACAAAAACCAACCAAAGAAAAATAAACACCAGAAAAACAACCAAATCAAAAAAACACCACCAAACCTACAAAATACTATATCCTGAATATTTTCTGAGCAGCCAAATGCAATGGCTGTAGTCATAAAGCCCTTTCCAGCACCCCCTATAAAGAACTGGCTGGCATAGCCAACACTTCATGAGTCAGACATTAAATACTTTCTACTATTGCAGTCAAAAGTGAGCCAGAGCCAGTGATCTAGAGTTTAGCAGATTAAAAGCGTGCTTAGTTCCTGTAACCATCCACTCCTGTAACAGTTTAATTTCTCTAGTCTATCATCAATATAGAAACCATTTTCATAACCTTATTTACCAGTTGCTTCTACTTTCTGTATGCATGCTTTTATTTCTTCAGTCTCGCTTTCATTCTGTTTGGCAGTACCTTTTCAGATTATTCTTTCTCTTTTTTTGTTACACCTACTGAAGGAAAAAGATGTATACAGGTGCAGAACCAGGGTGAAACTGCAAGTCCATAACACGATTTTCCATATAAATGCACTTCCATAATGTGCATAATAAAAAAATTAGCCTGCTTCACAGTTTAAATGCTGTATGAAATTTACAGTTGTAAAAGAATCAAAGTATTAAAGCATTTATATAAACTTGAATATTTGAGGCTAGCCAAAATATCAAGTGAAAGAAAACATTTTCTCATAAATATTAGTTTGATAGGGGTGTTACAGTATTTTCTGTTTGAATTACAGGTTAGGATATTTTTTTTCTCCAAGTCTTGTCAAGAATTGCCTAACTCTCCCTTCTGATTGAGGTTTTAATCCTCTTGAAATTCATGTATTACTTCTGAAGGTAATTCAGCACCTGAAACTGTTCCACTGCCTCTCAAGGGATAACAGGAGAGTCAGTCGGTCCATGACAACACCTTTCAGAAAAGAAGTTACAATCTACTTGCAGCAAAAAACATTGCAAAGTGTTTTGTGTGTACACACACTATATATATTAATGCATGCTATATACAATATATAAAAAAATATCTTATGAATGACATGAAAGCCAGGACTAACCTCAAGAAACTAAATGTCCACACAACAGCTTTGGTAGTTGGGGTTAAAATCATCTACTCTTAGATGCAGAGTAAATCACATAGTCCTAAAGGGTCTATGCTTTTTGGTTTTGTTGTTGTTTCCAAAAGCTTAGCTTTCAGACATTCTGAATGAAAAATACCTCTTCACATAAGGAAAGAGTGCTATAGACTTGCCACCTGCTGTAGGGACTTGCTTCAATGAGTTCATCTGCAGGAACACTCAGTTATGAAGCCAGGAATGCACTTCTTTGCCAGCCTATCACAATACTTCTAACTATGCAAAAACACTAAACATTTTGGACACTTAGAAGTATCACCTCAGCCACTGGATGAGTGCCCTCACAGAGAAGAAATCTAGAGTTGTTCAAGTTACAGCATGAAGAATAGCGACGGGAATGATAAAGTGGCATATTGATGTGCAGTCCCTTGTTGCCTTCCACCCAGATTTCAGTCCATTTCAAAAGCACAATTAAACCAACTTGACCTTGGAAGAGGAGAGGCAGTCAGTAAACACAAGATAGGTTACAGAACTGGACCTAAATAGACAAAATAATGATGGGGGAAGAGGGCCCCGTGCATAACTCCACCTTACAGAAAGGAAAAGAAATGAGAATACAGACCATTTAAGAGACTTGCCCCATTACCAGAAATTATCTGTGAATGAGCTGTAAATTATATCAACATCCAATTCTGTAAGCCACAAACCATCCTCTTATTAAGCCAGCTGTAAGTACATCCTTCCTCTTAAGGGGCATGATGGATTTTCTGAACAGAGGTATAACTCAGGCATTTCTATGGATTAGGTCATTTCTGATCACCAGAGTCATATGAATATGTTCTCCCTAATGAGAATTCAACTGTTCAGAAAAGCAAAATAAGTTTTCTAAAGAGGTATTGAATTAGTATTCAAAGCAGATACATCAAAAGAATGTTTTAGGCATCTGAAGCTGTAAGTCTGAATAACTATTATGGTCTCTTTTATTAGATCAATAGGTCCTACTTTACTGTGGATGTGTTGCAGAGAAAGATAAATCATTTGATATAAGATAAGTCAAGTAACTACAACAAAGTATTGTCACTAAATCTGTCACTCTGCCTGAAAATGTCTCACATTTTTTGCTTTGCCTGTCTTTTAGTAGGTGTCTGCGGAGTTCCTAACCAGCTGGATGGACAAAGTTGCTGATCTATAAGATTACTCGATTCTGTGCATTTGAACTGATCAATAAATATTTACCATCATTTATTTCTGAGACAATATGCCACAGAACTGAAATAAAGTTGTTATTATTTAAGCAAACACATTATTTCAGGAAGAAAGAATTGTTACGATTTTGTATCTCTTACCAATCCTAGTGACATTTACTTTTTTCAGTTTTATCAAGTAACTCCACAATTAATAGTGAAGTCCTTAATATGGTTCTCATATGAACTGGTAAGGGGAAACAAAGTCTTCAGTGGCATTTAAAAGATAATCCAATTTTAAGCATTAACTTGGCCAATGCACCATATAAACTTTAAATTAATTGATACCAAGTTACATATTACTATTTCATTCTGGCTTGATGGCCTCCAGGGACCTCTCAGAATCTTGCTGTGCTTCGATGCTCATATACCGATATCATGTACCAGAAGGAGTATATAAATTTATAAGTAGCAAAGCTGTTGCATGGTAGACAAACTGGAATTGTTACAGACAGTTTGTACCAATTAAAAAAGTTCAGCCAGTTAACTAAATACCCGAGGCTGTCTTTCAGCCTTCAAAGTTGGAGAAAAGGTCTATTTCAGCACCAAAGAGTAATTATATCCAGCCTAGTGACTGGCAGTTGAGTTTACAAAAAGGTTAAGAAAGTCCTATAGGTCAGCGTAGCCAAATAACATTGAGGTAACTGCACTGAGATAGCTTAGAAGAAAACAGTAATTGAGGAACAGAAATGTCACCATTTAATAATAGTCCTCACAATTTTTACTAGGTTGGAAGTAAACATTTAATGTCAAGCTCCCAAATAGCTTTTGCAAACCAATATCAGCTGCATTTGGAAGTGATCTAGATATCACATTTTCCTAGGGACACTGTTTTTTCCTGCCTTCTGACTACGGCAGTTACAGAATGCGCTTGTACAACAAATAGCACAAATTACTAGGTGTGGAAAAGTTCTGCAGCAAAGAGTTACCTCCCTGAATAATGTCACTTTCATCAACTTTTATTAATAGCCAAAAACATTTCTTATAAGATCTTAAAAAAAATCTTGGACAGCTTAAGAAAAACATGGCCTGAGGCCATATGGAGACTATTTATTGCTTCAGAGCAATCCAATTACCTTAGATATTCTCTTATCATTCTCCCCTTGCTGTTTCATACCAAAGGAAAAGGCTGTGCACCCCCATGTTATTGTGAGATTTCAGAAAGAAGAGACAACCCATTCAGCAGATGACAAAACCACAATTCCAGCCTCAGGATATTATTACCATCCCATCACACAGAAAGTAGTGACTGGAGAAAAAAGCAGTCACAGCAACTTGGACAACATTTGTTGTCCTAGCACTGCTCAACAGGTGAATCACAGCACGAAATATCCCCTTTTCCCTCCCATTACTTGTACGTTCACAAAAAGGGCGCAGCTCCCACCAGATATCCCTGCTGTCCCACATGGGGCAAAGAGGGAGAAGGGCTGAGTGCCTTAACAAAATTACCGATGATACTTGAAAAACACTGTTTGCACCACCAGGAAAATGATAAAGAAGCCTCTTGTTGGCTCAGACAGGATGAATTCTTTTGAAATCTCTCAAACATGCTATCTGCACAAAGGTGACCATAGCGTCACAACACCTATTGCTTCCCTCTCACCGAGTTCATGTGATAATTAAAGCCTCAGAAAAACAAACAGGAAAGGAAAATATCACCACATAATTCTGAGAATATAAAGGCCTCTGAAGCATTGCCTTGAACAGCGAGCTCAACAGATTTACTGCTCTTAAAGCAAGTAGGGGAGAAGTCACCCTCATGTTAGACGAAGAAATTCAGTGAGAAAATTACCATTATAGGAGTGACAATTTTCATTGATCTAATTCCTGCCAGATATACCAGCAGTGAAGAGTTGACTAACTGTGGGTTCCTCCTCCCTTTGCTATCCCTCCTCATGTTTTTGCCGCAGAAGCAGAACAACAGAATCAAAGAATGGAGGAAATACTTAACATTTCTCTCAAATTGCCAATTAGTACTCCTCTTAGGTAGGAGCTGTCTCATGCTGTTCAGCCTTTACAAAAGATTTGCTGAATAATGGTACAAGGATGGCATCATAATACAAAAATGCCACTGTATCAAATTCCTGTGGTAAAATATTGTGTTTCTTTCTCTTTTATTTGTTGGGCCTTTTGAAGTGTTTTGAGGGTAGCCCAATGAGTTTCACCTGAATACTTAACTGCAAAAGTAAACAGTAACTGCAAATACTAAGGCTTTATGACCTCTACCACTTATTACCCAAGGAGTACTTTTTTAATCATCATTTTGCTCAAATGACAGCAGTAGTTCTTTTCTGGCTGTATATCTAGAGGCACAGGACTGGTATTGAGGCAGAAATCAGCAGCTTTATTTAACAAACATAGAATTCCTGTGTCATATTTTGACCAAAAATAGGGTTTGTGTTCTAAAATAGGTTAGCTGATCTGTTTAATCAAAATGGCACGAGACTCTTGGCCTTTGTCCCCAATAAGATGGTGTGCTCTGACAGCAATAAATGTATTCTGTTTACAGCTTAGCTTTTAAACAGAGTACCAAACATGGTATGCCCAACATGCCCATAGAGGTATGCCCATAGAGGAAAAGTCTGAATGCAGTAATATGTTTTCCACCTTGCATGTTTTAAGCCCTGAAAGTCCAAATTAAGCCAATAGAAAACATCATCATTATTTCTAAATAGGATCAGCTTTCCAGGTAGATGTGTATACCATATTTTTTAACTGTACATAGCAACACCTGAATGAAAAAATCCAGCTCTCCTAATCAGAAACACAGCCTTTATATGTAGCAGAAAGCTACCATACACAAGCAAAAGAAAAATATTCACTTTAAGGTTCTATATCCATTGCTCCTGACACATGACATCAGCACAACGGTTATCTAAAATTCCCAGCTCTTGGGAGAAAGAAAAGAGTAGTTAGGCAATGGGTTTACTTGTTTGTTATATTTCTAGCTCCCTGTGTTAAAAAGAAAAGCTTCAAAATCTAAACTCAAGTACACCCTCAATAGAAAGGCACTAAAGGTAAATAAAAAGAAACCATAGATTCTATCTATATTATGCCACCATTTCTGAATGGTCATTCTTCTAGTGATCCAGCACAGGGCCGGATCATGGTTGAAAAGCTTGGTCTTGGTGAGCTAGTGGCCCACTAGCCACCACTGTAACAATGGTCAAAATAATGGTGTAAAGCTTTAGCAGCTGTGTCATCCACTGTCTTGCCTCGACCTGCTTGCAGAAGATGCATGGGTCCAGCACCCGTTCTATACTGGCAGTTCTGCTACTGCCAGTGAAACTGGATCGCAGGGAAATTTCAAAAAGTATTGAGAGGGTACATGCAATGTGGAAAAATACATGCCTCACATAAATCATACCTATGAGTTCATGGAGTTTTGTAAAATTTGCCTAAAGAATTTAGGTTGTTTACAAAGCACGGCATTGTGTTCCCAGAGCACAAAATGACCTTTGGGGTTCTGTTTACTACCATTGTTTACATCTGCATGCTCACAGGTCAGCTGAAGGGAGACCTTCACTGCAAATACAAATATAAATAGAGATTAGACACTGAAAAGAATTCAAATACATGACAAATGTGGTAGATCCTTATTCATAAAGAACAAACAATTCTTCTCCAATTTATCCAGATGATACAAAGATTAGTTTTAAAAGTTCATCCTCTTCCCCACAGCATGCAAATCTTGCAACAGTAAGTTCTTCATTTTTGAACATAAGCGTGCAAGAGATTTTAAATAGTGTTAGACCACTTCTCTCTATTCCCAATGTTAGATGAACTCACAATAATTCTGGTGCTACATTCCTAGCTGTGGCATTTAAACCAAATAAAGAGTTCAAGAAAAAGTGACAAAGTCAAAGGGCAAGTCCTGCCTGAACAATCTAGTCTCTTTCTATGGTGGAGTGACTGCATCAGTGGACAAGGGAGGAGCTATGGATGTGATCTATCTGGACTTCTGTAAAGCCTTCGACACAGTCCCCCAAGGCATCCTTCTCTCTAAATTGGGGAGATACGGCTTTGATGGGTGGACTGTTCAGTGGACAAGGAATTGGTTGGAAGGTCGCAGCCAGAGGGTAGTGGTCAACAGCTCGATGTCCAAATGGATGCTGGTGAAGACTGGTGCCCCTCAGGGGTCCGTACTGGGAGCGGTGCTGTATAATATTTTCATCAATGACATAGACAGCAACACGGAGTACACCCTCAGCAATTTCGCAGATTGAGAACAGCCCTGAGGAGAAGGACTTGGGGGTACTGGTGAATGAAAAGCTTGACATGAGCAGCCCAGAAGGCCAACCGTATCCTGGGTTGCATCAAGAGAAGCATGGCCAGCAGGTCGAGGGAGGCAATTCTGCCCCTCTACTCTGCTCTGGTGAGACGCCACCTGGAGTCCTGCGTCCAGCTCTGGAGCCCTCAGCACAAGAAGGACATGGAGTTGTTGGAGCGGGTCCAGAGGAGGGCCACAAAGATGATCCAAGGGCTGGAGCACCTCTCCTACAACGAAAAGCTGAGAGAGTTGGGGCTGTTCAGCCTCTAGAAGAGAAGGCTGCAGGGAGACCTTACTGCAGCCTCCCAGTACCTGAAGGGGGTCTATGGGAAAGATGGGGAAAATCTTCTTAGCAAGGCCTGCTGTGATAGGACAAGAAGTCATGGGTTTAAGCTAAGGGAGGGTACATATAGACTGCATATAAGGAAGAAGTTTTTCACAATGAGGGCGGCAAAACAGTGGAATGGGTTGCCTAGAGAGGTGGTGGAGGCCCTATCCCTGGAAACATTCAAGGTCAGGTTGGACAGGGCTCTGAGCAACCTGGTCTAGTTGAAGACGTCCCTGCTTACTGCAGGGGGGCTGGGCTAGATGACCTCTACAGGTCCCTTGCAACCCAAAGCATTCTATGATTCTATGAAGTCCCTTTATAAAAGTGTCTGATGGTACCAAAATCTTTCCTTCCCATTCCCACTGTACAAATCTGTATTGTCATAGCACAGCAGTTTCCTTCAGCTATAAGTTGTGCCTGAAGCACGATGGCCACTGCACTGTAATATCACTGTTCACTGGAAAGGGGTGAGGTGGGCAGTGAAGAATTGGTCAGCATAAAAACGGCATCACAGGGCCCTACTGAGAAACAGAAACAGGCAAGGAATCGAAAAATAAGTGCAGTTTCCATAGCCTTGTGAAAATACCTTCTTGTACGGTGGCACACCCTCCTCGTGAGATTTATAAACAAGTCTCATATGGTTCAGAACAGCAGTCTGACATACCTGGATAGCAGAGAACAACCTATAAATAAAGATTTCTGGGATCTCCACCCAGCACTCGTTTGGAAATTACCTACTTGCTGAAAGACTGAAACACCCAACAGGTTTTCACTGTCACGCCAGACATTTATTTCCAGCTCCTGCTGGCTGGATTTAACAAAAACCTGAAAACACTTCAGCATAGTACCAACACCAGGACCTAAGTAAACGCCTGGTGTATTTAAAAGTCAAGCTGTTACAAAGCTAAATAATATCTCCTTTCTCCTATGCCTTCACCTTATTGATCAGCATTCTCCTGCACATCACTCACGTAACTTCATACCTCACCCTGCAAAAAAAGACATCACTAACTGTACTGCCTCAAGCAGCAACACTGAAGTCAACCAGACCACCAATATCAGTCAGACCAAACGGTGACTTTAGACTCTCATTGCGATATTGGGGAGATTTATTTTCATGCCCAAGTAAAATAAAGACTACAATTGCTCTGTTATTTGATCAATCCCATAAAAAGACCTCCAGTTGTACACACTAAAAGGAAAGGGGGCTGACCTGCTGGAAAGCAGCTCTGTGAAGACGGACCTGGAAGTACTGGGGGACAACAAATTCACCATGAGCCAGCAGTGTGCACTGGTTGCCATGCAGGCCAATGGTATCCTGGGGTGCGTTAAGAAGAGTGTGGCCAGCAGGTCGAGGAACGTTGTCCTCCCTCTCTACTCTGCCCTAGTGAGGCCCCATCTGGAGTGCTGTATCCAGTTCTGGGCTCCTCAGTTCAAGAAAGACAAACCACTGGAGAGAGTCCAGCAGAAGGTTACAAAGATGAGGGGACTGGAACATCTCTCTCACGAGGAAAGGCTGAGGGAGCTCGGCTTGTTTACCCTTAAGAAGAGAAGGCTGAGAGGAGACCTTATAAATGCCTACAAATATCTTATAAATATCTTAAGGGTGGGTGTCAAGAGGATCAAGCCAGACTCCTTTCATTGGTGCCCAGCGACAGGACAAGGGGCAACAGGTACAAACTGAAGCATAGGAAGTTCCGTCTGAACACAAGAACGAACTTCTTTACTTTGAGGGTGACAGAGCACTGGAACAGGCTCCCCAGATGGGTTGTAGATTCTCTTTCTCTGTAAATATTCAAACCCCACCCAGATGAGGTCTTGCACAACCTACTCCAGGTGACCCTGCTTTGGCAGGGGGGTTGGGCTAGATGATCTGCAGACATCCCTTCCAACCCCTACCATTCTGTGATTCTGTGAAAGTCCCTCTCTGGACTAAGCCTCTATTAACCAGCAGGTCTAAGTCAGCCAAACACAGAACAAGAGTGAACCTTGAAATGGAGCTCCCTTCTCATTAACTCCTGATTGTTGCAAATATGAACTTGCCATACACAACAGGAGACAGAGGCAGTCCTTTCAGTGCACCCTTACACCAAGAAATTCAGACAGTATGAAACTGTATTTGTGGAAAAGAAGCTTGCAAAGCTGTACACTTTAAAAAAACCATCCTATGTCATGGAGTTCGTAGCACATTGTCTTCATATATCAAGCTATTGCTGAGGTAAATGTGGCGCATCATGAGGCTGATGACAATTGCAGGAAAAAAGTGCAGGAGGAGTGGCCTTGTGAGATCTATAGAAAAAACAAGAGGGTGTTTTGGGGCCGAAGAAGTTGGTTATTCTTTTTTAATTTAAGTAGGATGGTTAAAGAGCTTTCTTACTGCTTTTCCTTGTGTTTACTTCGGGTACCAAGGCAATGCTTGAAGTGAGTCATAAGAAATACATGGGGTTTTTTCATTAGTATGGAAGTGTGGGGTTATATTTGCAATTCAATCACTGACACTTTACATGAACTTCAAAAAGAAGTAGACCACACTTCTGCATGACCAAGCATTCTACATGTGGGAACTTGTTGAAATTCCACAGATTTTCTCCTACATTTTTTTAAAAACTACAGTTTTCCCTCATGAATACTTCTGAAAGCAACTTGCTCTCTAGAAAAATAATTAGTGGAAAACCAAGTGCGGAAAGATGTTCACAGAGTTGGGCATTTGAAAATCTTCTCAAGGCTGCTCCGTGTTTTCACCTTTCTAATAACAGCAAACAACGAACACTCGACCGGTCAGAAGGAAATCATGAGTACTAGATTATCACATAATCGCAACATCCCATGGTGTAGTAACGAAACAAATTCTGGTTCGTAAGCCTAAAGGCTCCTGTGAGCACACCAACCAATGCAAAAAACCATACTTAATTGGGTATTAACTGGAACTCCCATCCTTGCAGCGGTAGCTTTGTCCAGGAAACACACATACACTTGAAAGATATCTTATTTCAGTTTCCTAAGAACCTTTCACATCAAGGTATACAGAGTTGGCTAAAAAGTCACATCCATTTTTACTGTGAAATACATTGGGAAATTACTTTGCTGCTTTAACTCATCTTAAAGCACAGAAAGACAAAAAAGTAAAAATAATAGGCATGCCACGTAGCAGATTAACTTGAACATTAACTGCAGAGCATCGAGCAGAGAATGACTAATTATACTTAACTCCCTGGTGATGGCTTTGGTCTCTAGCTCCCCATTGCTCTCAATCAAGAGCAATTCTGTTGAAGTTAGTCAAACTGACTGAGGTGAAATTGGTGTGAGATCAATATCCAGTTCAAGAACTAATGAAACCTAGAAGAGTTTTTGTAGGGTCTTTTGTTTTTAAGAAAGAAGGTCAGTTAGGGAAAGGATAGTGGTTTATTGTAGACATTTAAAACTTGGCTCAAGTTCAGTCCTCCTTTCTCCATAAAATACCAACAGAAAAAAAATGATGTCTCTTAAAAAAGTCCTATATCTCAGTCTTGTTTTGGGGGTTCTTGATGAAAGTATTTGTTATTGTTTGTGGGGCATGGGTGGGAAGAAATACTTGCGCTGTTATTTTTAATAGAAACTCCATCATTTCATGACATTTTAGAATGGAAAAAGCATTTGAAGAAAATGTAGTCTAGTCTGAAGATTAAATACAGTTATTGAAAAAGCTTTTATGGCTTAGCATTGGAAAAATACCTTATGTTACACTCTAGGCATGTTATCTAGTCTTTGTAATTTTGTGTACTTATTTATTGGAACAGTTTAATGCATTTCTGAAGCTAGAAACAGAAAATGAGGTCACTTAACAAGTTTATTTGCTTTCCCTGTGCTGCACTGCTGACCGCTCCTGCCCATTCACCAGTGCTGCAGACAAAGCCCCTTGCTGGAGAGAGCTACCTGCTCTCCCGGCGGCATTGCTCCCCAGGCATCGCAGCGCACCTATAAGCAGCCAGGATCTGGTGCTTGCCAAGGGCAACTCTGCACAGGCCAGACACTTTCTGCAGTTCAGCTTTCAAGTACTGCCCAGGCAGGTCAGGAAGGCCAGCTCAGGCCATGATTTTTGAATGCAAAAACCCAGGCTGTGAGCAAGCTTAAAGCCTGTACCCTCCCAACACCTGCTCTCCTTTCCCAGTACATTTACAAAATGCTTGTAAGCACTGTACCATGTATCAAATCATATATCTGATCCAGCTTTAAAACTGAAATAAAAGCCTGAAATAAGGAAATCCTCTCTTTCTTTTCCAAGCTAATCAAGCTCTCGGCACACCACACAGATGCAGCGGTAGTGATGCAGGAGGGTGAGGCTGAACATCCCTGGGCACAGACACCACAAGCAAGAGCAGCTCTGAACGCGTGGACCGCGCAACAATAGCCATTTGGCCAGAAATGGTCACTTTTCACCTCATATCTGATTACAAAACAGGCATTCCATCCTTGCCTCCCAACATACTCCGTATCTGTCCCTTTCAATGTCACACCTTCTAGGAATGGTGTTTAACAACATGGCTCAGCAAGTACATGTAGAGTGGTATACCCAGGAGGACTCCCACTGGCCTTTTAGGGCTACTCAATAGCTTAGTTATGTACATTCAGAGGTAACTTACAACCAGGCTTAGAAAGCTTTGGTGAGAAGTCAGTTAATATATCCATCATCCAATGTACAGGTAAAAACCAAAATTAGTCTCATATCCTGTAATTTTCCCAGAATGCTGAAACAGACACAGAAAACGATCGTTCCTTCTTTCACCAGTTGTATGCTTGCGCTTCTGGCTTACATTGACACAACCAAGAGCACAGGTTTTAAAAGTTGTTTTTTTTTGTTTGGTAGAGGTGGGCAGTTTGGTTTTGGAGGGGTTTTTGAGAGGTTTGTGGTTTTTTGCTTTTTGTTTGGTTTTCCTTTTCTTAGGTTAATAGGTTGCCACAAGAGATACCTGAATTTTTAAACACTACATGAGCTTGCATTTAGTCTGCTAAATCATGACACCCACTAACAAATTTTCAGCATGCCTTTTTCAGAGATAATGTTTTTGTATGTTACGGCTGACCTTTAGAATAACCTGAAATTTTAAATATGCTACTAAGTTTTTGTTTGTTTTTTAACTAAAATTCATTCTGGGAAAACACATTCATACTCCTGATGGAGACAGCATATGAATTTCAGCCTTTGCTTACAAGCATTATAGATTTCACTCTCCACCTCATCTAAACATAAATGTAATTTAGTGTACATGTTTTGCATGTATGCTATTTATCAGGCTCACAACAGAATCACAGAATCACAGAATCACAGAATAGTAGGGGTTGGAAGGGACCTCTGTGGGTCATCTAGTCCAACCCCCCCGCCGAAGCAGGGTCACCTACAGCAGGCTGCACAGGACCTTGT